>Ga0302155_10000022_pt1 | contig 137858 bp, 131 predicted proteins | sample I_Bog_N3_1_FD_193508 | JGI IMG/M metagenome (GOLD analysis project Ga0302155, IMG submission 193508) | Peat permafrost microbial communities from Stordalen Mire near Abisko, Sweden - I_Bog_N3_1 | ecosystem: Environmental > Terrestrial > Soil > Wetlands > Peat | place: Sweden: Abisko... | reverse complement strand
CGATGGGCGATTGCGGCCTGACCGGGCGCAAGATCATCGTCGACACCTATGGCGGCGCCGCGCCGCATGGCGGTGGCGCGTTCTCCGGTAAAGACCCGTCCAAGGTCGACCGCTCAGCCGCCTACGCCGGGCGCTATGTCGCCAAGAATATTGTGGCGGCGGGCCTGGCGCGTCAGTGTCAGATCCAGATTTCCTACGCGATTGGTGTATCGCAGCCGACCTCGATTGCGATCGATACCTTCGGCACCGGGCGGATTGCCAATGAAAAAATTGTCGAACTGGTGAAACGCCACTTCGATCTGCGCCCGAAGGGGATTATTCAGATGCTGGATCTGCTGCGGCCGATTTACAGCAAGAGCGCGGCTTACGGTCACTTTGGCCGTGATGAGCCGGAGTTTAGCTGGGAACGTACCGACAAGGCCGAGGCGCTGCGCGCCGACGCTGGCTTGTAAGTAAAAGGCGGCTCCCCGGCCTGCCCGGGGAGCGCAGGATCGTGAAGGACCTTAGATGGCTACGCCGAGAATCACGTGGCTGGCTTTGATGAGCGCGGTCGCTGCGACGCCTGGCGCTAACCCCATCTCTTGCAGCGATTCATTAGTGACAATCGCCTGAATCAGACTTCCTCCCGCCAATTCCAGGGTGACCTCCGCGTTGACTGCGCCCTTGCTGACCTTGGCGACTTTGCCTTGATACTGATTGCGCGCGGAGAAGCGCACGTCAGCGGTACCGGTTAACAGGACAACCCATGGGGCCTTGACGAAGGCCTGCACCGGCTTGCCGGGCGCCAATCCGAGGGATTTGACGCTGCTCTCGGTGACGATGGCTACGATCTTGTCGCCACCGGCGGTGGTGACTTCAACTTCGGCATTTACCGCGCCGGGGGTCAGTAGGCTAACGGTTCCACTAAAAATATTACGAGTGCTAATTTTCATGAGGCGCCTCTTGATGACAAGGTGATGGTGGTGTTTTTTCTGCTTTAGCTCGATATGACCATACTCTAACTAAGGTTAAAACGTGGTGAAAAACCATGAGTAAACGCCGGATACGGCTGGAGTGTTGTGTTCCCGCACGTGTCGATGTTGACTGTCGGAAATCGTCAAGGATGACGAAGTGTCGGACTTTAGTGTCGGGGACGTGAGCATGGGAATGTCTGATCGATTGTGTATTTTGTTAACTGTATGATTTTAATGTTAAAAATAAAAATAGCGCGACTTGATTTTTCTGGCATGGCATATGCGTGTACTCCGACGTTGGCGCGATGCGGTCGAACCCGGAGCCGATGTCTCGCTGTCGAATAACCCCAATCAAATGCTTTGAGATTTGCGCATTATCTGGGTGTTTTGTCACAACGTTGCGCTCGGGTGCGTACCTGCTGGACCGGTGTATCCGGCGCCGCGACTTAATCATCATCCGTGCAATGACAGCCGGTAATGCCGGTTTTGCTGAGAGAGAGATCATGTCGAGTTATCCGCTTCCCTATGTGGCCTCCGAGGCTGCCCGAAAAGCCGGGGTAATGAATCACACCCCCGTGAAATATTTTGTCAGCTCGATGCTGGCCGGCATGTTGATCGCCGTGGTCCTGAGCGTCAGCCTGATGTTAGGGCAGGCATTGCGCCTGGAGGGGTCGTTGTTGTACTACGCCGCCAGCGCCGGCTTCTTCGGCACCGCCCTGTGCTCCATCATCGTCGGTCGGGTGGAACTGTTTACCAGCAATATCATGTATATGACGGTTGGTCGCATGGCGGGTCGGATATCGAGCGCGGACATGCTCAAGAGCTGGGCCATTGTCTATTTCGGTAATTTTGCCGGCGCACTGCTGTTTGCCGTGGTTTACGCTCAGACTGGGGTGATGGCGAATCTGCCGGTTGACCACCTCTTGTATTTCGTTGTGGGGCACAAGGTGGCGGCAGCGTTTTGGGCGATTTTCTGGAAAGGGGTGTTGTGTAACTGGATCATCTGTCTGGCGGTATGGTTGCCGCTGCGCTTGAGTAACGATATGGCCAAGTTGGCCTTGATCATGTTGCTGGTATTTGTGTTCTTCTTTAGCGGCTATGAACACAGTATTGCGAATATGGCGTTCTTTAGCTTGAGCTGGATGTTCTCGGTCAGTGGCACGCCTGGATTGAGCGACACGTTGCACAATATGATTCCAGCCACGCTGGGCAATATTGTCGGAGGTGGCCTGGGTGTCGGCGCGCTGATGTTCTATCTGGAGCGCGATACCCTGGGTGAAGTCGAGTCGGAAGCCGCATCGGCGCCGCAGTCCGCGCCCGTTGCGCCGGCCAGCCGTTTGAGTCATGGCTAAATGCAACCACGCCATGCATTGCATGGCGTGGTTGCTTGTATCATTGCGCTAGTCTTTATCCGCTGGCCTTGACGAGCCAAGGCCAGCGGATGGGCTTACGCTTCGGCTTGGGCCAAGTGCAGTTCCGGCGGGTTGCGGCGGAAGCCGCGAGTCAGCCAGCCCAGGTGTAGAACGCCTAGCGTCAGCCAGGACAAGCCGAGAATAATCGCGCGATTGTCCAGGCAGGTGAGTAACCAAAGATCGGCAATCACGCCGCACATCGGGAATAGGAAATACAGTACAAAATCACGCGCGCCGCGCTTTCCGGTTTTTCCCAGGTAGTAATGGAAAATAACCGAGAGGTTGACAAAGGTGAAGGCGAGGAATGCGCCGAAGTTGATGAACGAGGTCGACGAAGTGACGTCCAGTTTGAGTGCCAGCAAGGCCACCACACCACAAATCACGATGTTATTGATCGGCGTGCGGAAGCGTGGGCTGAGTTTGCCGAAAATTTTTCGCGGCAACACCGAATCACGTCCCATGGCGTATAGCAGGCGTGAGGCGCTGGTTTGCGCCGAAAGGCCCGAGGCAAATTGTCCAACGATCAGACCGATCAAAAAGATCGATGAGAAAATATCGCCGCCAATATTCTTGGCAATATCAAATGCCGCGTTATCCGCATTCTTGAATACGATCGACGGGTGCGCCAGTTGCACAAAATAAGCGGTCAGTACAAAGATCACCCCGCCAATAATCGTAATCAACATAATGGCGCGCGGGATCACCCGCACCGGATCGTGCGTTTCTTCCGCCATGGTACTGACAGCGTCAAAGCCGAGGAATGAATAACACGCCACCGCGGCGCCGGAGGCAATCAGTGGTAGTTTCATATGACTGTGATAAATCATCGACAGATCCCACAGCGGCTTGCTTGGGTCGCCTTTGACGTAGTGAATGCACAGCGCGATGAAGGCAATCAACACCAGGGCTTGCATCAGCATCATCAGGTAATTGAGCGTATTCGCCATTTTCAGCCCGACAATATTGATCACCGAGGTGATCACAATAAAGGCGATAATCCAGATCGCCAGTGGCACGGAAGGGAAGGCCGAAGACAAATAGGCCGCGCCAATCAGCCAAATGGCCATCGGTAGAAACAGGTAGTCCAGCAATACCGCCCAGCCGACCAAAAAGCCGAGCTTGGCGTGAATCGCCTTGCGGGTATAGGTGTAGGCCGAACCCGCGGTGGGGAAGGCGGCGGCCATGCGGCCATAGCTATAGGCGGTGAACAACATGGCTACCGTGGCGGCCAGATACGAGGCCGGCACCATGCCGCCGCTCAGCTGCGCCAGAATGCCGAAAGTGCCCAGAACGATAATCGGCGCCATATAGGCTAAGCCGAACAAAATCAGTGAACTCAGGGTGAGTGAACGCTTGAGGTGCTTCTCTTCCATCGGTTTCTCCTTGCCGTTTCTCGTCGCGAACAGCCGATGAGGCGGTCTGTGCTGTTATCTATTCCTCGACTAGCGCCATGGGCGTTGCGATTTCGGCGCGAGTGCGCGCAAAGGCTCGGGGGCTTTGCGGGTAGGGTCGCTGATCGGCGAGTTGGCGCTGAGATTGACGGCGTTGTCCAACGGTGTCGGTCGTGAAATGGCAAGCCACCAAAGGTGTCAAGCATTTGTTATGCATATTTCAACCACTAGTCATACCTAAAATAGTGGTTAAAAAATTATGACGGATCTAAGATTATGCGGCAAGCATAGTTTCTGTTGAAGGAAATTGTTTTGATGGATGTGGTTGATATTGCGGGTTAAATCATTTGTTTGTGTTGGGTTCGTTCGGCGGCGGTGTTTAAGGTATTAAACGCCGCCGCGATGGGGAGGGGCTAGATTTCGCTATCTTCGAGTGCTTTTGCTGATATTCCTAGGCGTTGCATGCGAGATAACAGGGTGGTGCGCTTGAGTCCCAGGCGCGCAGCCGCGCCTTTGGGGCCGGCGACAATTCCGTTGGTTTCCTTGAGGACGCGTGTGATCAGTTGCAGTTCGGATTCGCCAGCGGCGTCGCTGGTGGTGGCGCGCGCGCGCGGAGCGGGTTTGAGCTCCAGTGGCGCGATGTCATACTGTAGTTCCGATAGCGGCAGGTTAAGCACGCTGCCACGTGTCAGAATCACCGCGCGTTCGATAATATTCTGTAATTCACGCACATTTCCCGGCCATGGATGGCGCATCAGGCGCGCGATGGTCTCGGTGGGAATGCTTTCGATCGTGCGATTCATTCGTTGCGCGAATTTCATGGTGAAAAATTGCGCCAGCAAGGGAATATCTTCCGGGCGGTCGCGTAGCGGCGGCATGATGATGGGGAAGACATTGAGCCGATAGTACAGGTCGCTGCGATAGCGCTTATCCGCCACCATCTCCTGCAGATTGCAGTTGGTCGCGGCAATCACTCGCGCATCCACCGGAATGATTTTTTGCCCACCCAGACGCTCGATTTCATGCTCTTGCAGTACGCGCAATAATTTGGGCTGCAGTTCCAGCGGAATATCGCCGACTTCATCCAGAAACAGCGTGCCGCGATCGGCCATTTCAAAGCGACCGGTGCGTTGCGTGGTGGCGCCGGTAAACGCGCCTTTTTCGTGGCCGAACAGGTCGCTTTCCAGTAGATTGGCGGGAATTGCCGCGCAGTTCATGGTGACCATGCGCTGCTTTTTGCGCTGGCTCAGCTTGTGAATCGCGCGCGCGATCAATTCTTTTCCGGTTCCGGTTTCGCCGAGAATCAGTACCGTGCTGTCGCTGTTTGCGACCATTTCAACTTGTTCGAGTACCGCCGACAGCGCGGCGCTTTGGCCGATGATCTCGTCAAAATTCTGGTAGTGGCGAATTTCCTCGGTGAGAAACAGATTCTCGTGCGCCAGCCGATCTTTCAGGTGTGAAATTTCGCGGTAAGCCAGTGCATTGTCCAGTGCCAGCGAAATGCGCGCGGCAATTTGTTGTAACAAGGATTGGTTGGCGGCGAAGATCGGTTCTTGCCGCTTGTGCGCCAACAGGAGCGCGCCCAGAGGTTTATTGCCGGAGAATAGCGGCAAAATGCAAACCGATTGAAAGTCCTTGGTGCTTAACGAGGCAAACTGCTTGTCGCGCAGCGCCAGCTGTTCGATGTCTTGACGACTGGCCGTGAAAATCTGACCGTTGAGCGGGGCTTGATGGGCGGGTAAGTCCTGGCGCGCGAAGGCGTTGTACTGTTGCAGCCGTTGCTCTTCGTGCTCGAAAAATACGCTATGTGCCTCGATATTGATGCGTTCTTCATCGAAAATATTGAGGCTGACAAAGTCGATGCCATAAATGTGATGAATGGCTTGGGCAATTTCTTCAACCAGTTCGCCAATGTCCAGTTTCGATAGCACCGCATTGGTGACATCCACCAGGATTTGCAGCTGGTCGCACTCATGGCGCAGGGCCGCCAGCGCGCTTGGCGGCGTGGCGATCGCAGACGGCTCAACTTGGGCCGGTAGTTGGGTCAGGGTGCTCATGTGTGCCTCGCGTCTACTCGCAATACTGACTGGCGGTGCGCCGACGGCGCGAATTCTACCACCAGGCAGGGGTCATTCTGGTCTGTCGCTTCCGCTTTTTCTCTTTCGCGTCCCAAAGCCCGGCAGCCTCCAAGGCGCCCTGCGTGGGCGCCTTGGTCAAACAGCTCCTATTCTAAAGTAACCTCGTTAATAAAATGGAGTTAATTGGCGGCGTTAAGCCAAGGGTAGTGATCGAAGCCATTTCCGGCGCACAGCGAGGCATGCAGTGCTTCAACCGCTTGGCGCACTACGACCGACATCGGGTAATAAAAAGCCACCACCGCGGGTTCGATGCCAAGAAACAGCACTTCGGGAACATGTTCCCGTAGACGCTCGATCAGAAAACTGAGTGGTAGGTTATGGGTGGTCATGAAAAACATCTCGGCGATGCTCCGTTCGTCGACGCGGCGTACCTCGCCGGCACTGAGCCCCATCTCCGCCGCGTCCACCACCACGACCCGGCGGGGGGCCAGCTCGACGATTTGGTGAGTGACGTTTTCCGGGGTTGAACCGCCATCCAATATATGCCAGCCCACCGGCTGTCCCGTGGCGCAGAGCTCGGCCAATAAGGGGCCCGCGCCATCATCGCCCATCATGCTGTTGCCAACGGTCAGCAGTAGATTTTCAGTTTTCACGACATTTAACCATTAAGTACATGGCGGGCTCGGCATCAATCGCTGCCAGCGCATCCATCAGTTGTCGAGTCCATTCTAATTCGTGTGGCAGAAATTCGGTTTGTGCGCGATCAAGCGCGCGCGCCAGTAACTGGGTGTGAGTGCCATCGATCATGATCTCACCCCACTTGAGCGCGCCTTGCAGTTTACTGCGCGCCGCTCCCTCGGGCAGGCGTTCGATCCAGCGGGCATAGTCCTCGGCGGGACACTCCAGCTTTGCCTGCATGCAGTCGATCACGCCGAGGTGGTGACCCAATGCCAAGGTCTGATAAATCACTTGCTGGGCCTGGTCGCTTTTTGGCATGTCTTCCGGGCGCTGCAGGAACTTGCGTGTGAGCGCATAAAACACGATTTTTTGGCTCATGATTTAGCGTCGCCTTCAGAACCTGGCAGGCAAAGATCCCATAAGCGGGTAATGATTTCCATCCTGCGTGGATCATCTTGCGCCGAAAGGAATCGCTTGATGCGTTCATCTAATGCCGCGTCGCCCGCTTCAGTCAGTACGTGCATGAATTCGTCGGCCATCAGTCGGCCACTGCGATAGCCGGCCAAGCGCCGTGCCTCGCGCTCGATATTGACCCGTAGTTCCAGTGGAATCTGCGGAAAGGGCGGTACGGTGCGCGCCTCCTCGCTCTCGATCTGGTGGCTGGCCGTGAGTTTTTGCCCCAAGAGTCCCAGCGCCATGGCAAAGCCGTAAATGGTCGCCGCGGGCGTTGGCGGGCAGCCGGGAATGTAAACGTCGACCGGCACAATCTTATCGGTACCGCCCCAGACGCAATACAGATCGTGGAAAATGCCGCCACTACAGCCGCAGGCGCCATACGAGACACAAATCTTCGGATCGGGGGCCGCCTGATAGGCGCGCAGCGCCGGCATGCGCATCGCCCGGGTCACCGCGCCGGTAAACAATAAAATATCGGCATGGCGCGGCGAGGGCACTACCTTGATGCCAAAACGCTCGGCATCAAACACCGGAGTGATCGAGGCGAAAATTTCGATTTCACAGCCATTGCAGCCACCGCAGTCGACGCGATAGACATAGGCGGAGCGCTGGATGTCTTTAAGTAATGCTTGCTTGAGCGTGGCAATGCCCTCGCTTTCGGTCAGTGGCAGCGGCATGCCATTGGCGTCGCGAGGAATCACCAATTGGCTTGATTCGGGGCGGTTCATGCTCGGTCCTCCGCGCGGATGCTCTGGCCATCGCGCTCAATACACTGTTTGCGTTTGCATTCTGGGCAGGTCTCCAGTTGCGCGCGCTGGCTTTCGGTCATCGGATAACCGCTTTGTAGCAGAAGATCCTGTACATAACGTAGTTCCTTGGCCGATGTGAAGGCCTGCTGGCAACTGGCGCAGTGGGCCAGGCTGAAGGTGGCGCTTTGCAACAGGTCGTTCTTGTTGCCAACCGCCAGCTCAAATTCCTGGGTCAGGACAATCGCGTGGGTCGGGCACACCTCTTCGCAGCGGCCGCAAAAAATGCAGCGCCCCAGATTGAGCGTCCAGGTGCGCGTGCCCGTTTGGCTGTCGTTCGCCATGCTGAGCGCATTGGGCGGGCAGGCCTGAGTGCACGCGCCGCAGGCGATGCATTGCGCGGCGTTGAGTTCGGGCTTGCCGCGAAATCCGGGCGCTACCGGAAAGGGAGCGAACGGATACTTGGCCGTGGCCTCTCCCGCCTTGGAAATGATCTTAAGCAGCTTAAGCATCTGTTTGCGTCCTATTTAAGCGGCGAATTCTTGCGCTCGCGACCGTAACGTTCAATTTCCTGATACGGAACCGTGACCGATTTCTGCCGTTTGACATCCACTAGAGTGACTCGGTCGGTGCAGGAATAGCACGGGTCAATACTCGCGACAATCAGAGGCGCATCCGACACCGTATTTCCTTGCAGCATATAGCGTAGCGGTGGCCAGTTGGCATAGGTGGCCGCGCGACAGCGCCAGCGATACAACTTTTGATTATCGCCGGTCATCGCCCAGTGAATATCCTCGCCGCGCGGCGCTTCGGTACATCCCAGTGCGAACTTGTGCGGGATGTAGGTAAACCCTTCCGCCAGAACCGGGCCGGCGGGCAGGTTGGCCAGCGCGTGCTCGATGATGGCGAACGAATCGAATACCTCGCGCGCGCGCACCAGAATCCGCGACAGCACATCACAGCCGGACTCTGTTTGAACCTCAAACGGCAGGTCGGCGTAGGCGGCGAACGGATGGTCGTGACGGACATCGCGCTTGAAGCCGCTAGCGCGAATCAAGGGGCCGACCGGGCTGTAATCGCGGGCAACTTTCGGGTCGAGCAAGCCAACACCCTGGGTGCGCTGGCGCAGGTTGGGCGTGTCGAGCAGCATCTCGGTCAGTTGCGTGACCTCCGTGCGCAATTCAGCCACCAGCTTCAAGGTTTTGAGGCGCTCGTCTTTCATAATGTCGCGCCGCACGCCGCCGATCAGGTTCATGCCATAAGTCTTGCGCGCCCCGGTCAATACTTCCGCCATGGTCATGGCTTTTTCCCGAATGCGGAAGAACTGCATAAAGCCGGTATCGAAACCGATAAAGTGACAAGCCAGACCCAGATTCAACAGGTGGCTGTGCAGGCGCTCGACTTCGAGAAACACGCTGCGAATCGCATGGGCGCGCGGCGGAACCGTAATGCCCATGGCGTTTTCAATTGCGTTGGTATAGGCAACACTATGCGTGAAGCCGCAAATGCCACAGACTCGATCCGACAGAAACGGAACTTCGTCATAGCCCATGCGTGTTTCTGCTAGTTTTTCCATGCCGCGATGGACGTAAAACATCCGGTAGTCGGCATCGACAATGGTTTCGCCATCGACAAACAGGCGGAAATGCCCTGGTTCGTCCGAAGTGATATGCAGCGGGCCGATCGGCACATCGCGGGTTGATCCGGTGGCGTTGTTGACGAAGGTATAGGTCTCTTCGTCACCGACCGGCGCCGGGCGCTGGTTATAGGCCATGGAGTCCTTGCGCAGCGGATGCAGGTCTTCCGGCCAGTCGTCCGGCAACACCAAACGCCGTTCGTCCGGCAGACCGACCGGATGCAGACCGAACATATCGCGGATCTCGCGCTCTCCCCATACCGCGGCCGGGACTTTGGGCGTGACTGAAGGGAACTCTGGCCGCTCGGCATCGACCATGGCGCGCACGATGACCCAGCTTTTGACCAAACCTTCCATCGATAGCACGTAATACACGGCGAACTGCCCGTTCAGCGGGCGTTCATCGTTGCCGAATAGCACCGAGAGCCAGCCTCCCTGGTCGTAATACAGCCATTCGACCACGTCGGGCAGGGCATTGAGCTTGATGGTCACCGTGACCTGGTTGTCGGTCTGCCATGACTCTTCCAGCACCACGCTGGGAAATCGTTCCTTCAGACCATCGATATAGCCCTGGCCGATTTTGTAAGTATCCGATAATGACATTCGTTTTTCTCCTCGCGGGCCATGGTTATTGGGCTTTGGACGGTACGGGGTTCGGGCTGCCGGTGGATGGCAACGCAAGGTTGATGCGAGGTGCCGGCATCGGGTCGGCGCGCACGATCTGGCTGGCGCTTTGCAATAGTTCGGTGACCGCGTTCGGTACCTTGATGCCCATCACCAGCATCAGCGCCAGTAATATGACCATCGGCGCCAGGGTGAGTACACCCAGCTCTCCGGTGGCCACTTCAGCCGGTTCGGGGCCGAACAGGGTGGCGGCGATCATGCGCACCAGGCCGGCCAGCACCACGGTCAACAGGAGTAGACAGATCAGCATCAGCCAGCCAAAGCCCACCTTGATACCCGCGGTGATGATCAGAAACTCGCTGAGGAAAATGTTGAACGGTGGCACCCCGCCCAACGCCAGGGCGCCAGCGGCCAACAGTACCGCGCTTAGCGGTAGTACGCGCAGCAGGCCTTTAACCACGCGCATGTCGGTGGTGCCGTATTTCAGTAGCACATTGCCAGAGCCGCAGAACAGCAGGGTTTTGCCCAAGCTGTGGTTAATGGTGTGCAATAGCGCCGCCAATACCCCCAGTGGTCCGCCCAGGCCCAGGCCCAAAGCGATCAAGCCCATGTTTTCCATGCTGGAATAAGCCAGCAGCCGTTTCATATTGTGCTGCGAAATAATGAAGAATGCCGCCACGCCGACCGATAGCACGCCAAACACCATCAACAATGTTTGCGGGTAGCTCGGGCCAATTGCCCGGCTGACAATCATGTAGAAACGGATGATGATCAACAGCGCGCAGTTGAGCAGGACAGCCGACAGCAGGGCGCTGACCGGACTGGGCGCTTCGCTGTGCGCGTCCGGCAGCCAGGCGTGCATCGGAAACAGACCGGCCTTGGTGCCGAAACCGATCAAGACGAAAGCAAACGCCAGGCGCATCAACATCGGATCAAACGAAGAGGCATGAGCAAAAAGGTTGGTCCAGAATATCGCGCCGCCGTGATCTCCCATGGCGCTGGCGCCGTTGGAATACACCAGCACCACGCCATACAGACCAAAGCCCACGCCGACCGAACAAATCATGATGTATTTCCACGCGGCTTCGAGCGAAGTGCGTTGCCCGTAGAACCCGACCAAGAAGGCCGATCCCAGCGTGGTGGCCTCGATGGCGACCCACATCATGATGATGTTGTTAGCGGTGACCGCCAGCAGCATGGTGAACAGAAACAGATTAAAAATGCCGTAGTAAGTCGACAGGCGCGCCGGTTCGATTTCTCCCTCGTGTTGCTCGCTCTGCATATAACCGATGGAATACAGTCCGGTCAAAAAGCCGATGACGCCGACCAGACCAAGAAATAGCGCGCCCAGCGCATCGACCGAGAGCCAGTTGGACAGCGCGCTCAACGGGCCGCCCTCGACCACCTGCGCGACCACGGTTAACGACAGAATCAAGAGCAGACTGATGCCCAGGAGATGAATCGAGCTGGCAAGCGTCCCGCGCTTGCGCGCGGCGAAGGCCAACAGCGATGTGGCCAGCGGGGTGCAAAGCAGAATGGGTAGCCATTGGGTAGGGGTCATTTTTTCAGCCCTTCAGCGCGGTAAGTTGCTTAACGTCAAGCGTTTGCATGGTGCGGTGAATTTTTCTGGCGAGCACCACCATGATCAGCACAGCGAACACCGCATCGGTGGCAATGCCGACTTCCACCAACTCTGGCGCCTTGCTGGCCAGAAGCGCCAGCGTCAGGTGCGCGCCATTTTCCATCAAGCAGTAACCAAAAATTTGCTTGAGGATATTGCGTTGGCTGACGATGCACACCAGACCCAGTAAAAAGTGCCCGAGGGAAATCGCCAGCGCCGGTTTAAGTTGCGCCACCACGGCCAGGCGCACCGAGGACACCGCGAACCACGACAGTGCCACGATCAGCGCCGCGAGCAAGATCAGCCAGGCGGGACTGAGCGTGCTCTTGAGCTGCTCTTTATCCGCCAGGCTCCCCAGCGCGCGACACATGATCAGCGGCACTAGCAGCACTTTAGTCACCAGAGCCGAGAGCGCCCAGAGGTAGAGTTCGCCCGAGCCCTGGGTTGCGCCCAGAGCGATAAAGATCAGCACCAGCACCAGTGATTGCAGGGCGTAAAATTTCGCGGCCGACAGTACGCGGTCGGTACCGATCACCAAGAGAGAAGTCAAGATCAGCAGCGCGGCGAGGTTGTTGACCAATAGAACGCCATTCATTGAGTATCTCCGTTATCCAAGCCAAGAGAATGCGATGGTGCTGGAACACAGGCACATCACCGCCAGTGCGATCAGTACCCCTTTGATCGCCCAGGGTAGCGGGGTCGCCGTCGCGACCGCCTCGGACGGCTCGCCGGGGACCGTCTGGCCGAACCAGTGTAAGAACCAGGCAAAGCTGGCAACCGATTCGAGCAGCGCGAGCACCACTAGCGGCAGGAGCTGCCAATGGGCGCGCGACAGATCGAAGCCAGCGGAAAAGATGGCGAATTTGCTGAAAAATCCGTTAAACGGCGGGACCCCGGTAATCGATAACGCCGCCACGGCAAAGCAGATGCCCAATAGCGGCGAGGTGCGCAAAATTCCGCGTAGCGCCGGCAACATACGTGTGCCACAGCTATAACTCAACGCGCCGGCCACCAGGAAGAACAAGCTCTTGGCGAAGGCATGATTGAAGATGTGGACCACCGCGCCATCGAATGCCAGTTTCGAGCCGAAGATCGACAATGACAGTGCCAGGAAGATGTAGGACAGCTGAGTGATGGTCGAGTAGGCCAGCAATCGTTTCATGTCCTTTTGTGGCAAGTACATGAGGAAGCCGTACACCAGGGTTACCGTGGCCATAATCGCGCCGATCCAGCCAATCACCTCGGGCACGCTGCCCGCCGAGACAATGGCGCGAGCGAAAATATACACCCCGACCTTAACCATCGATGCGGCATGCAGGTAGGCACTGACGGGCGTCGGCGCTTCCATCGCGTCCGGCAGCCAGACATGCAGTGGCAGCTGCGCTGATTTGCCCCAGGCCGCGAACAGAATGCCGAGGAACACGATGATTTTGACATTGACGCTCAACTGGCTGAGCGCGCTGAGCGCGAAGGTGCCGGTGTTGGCAAACAGGAAGCCCGCGGCCATATACAGGCCGAGCGAGGCAATGTGGGTCACCAGCAAAGCTTTAAACGCCGATTGCAACGCTTTGGGCTTTTGATAGTAGCCGATCAGGCCCCAGGAACAGGCGCCGGTGATCTCGAAAAACACCAGTTGCCCCACTAGGGTGGAAGAAAGCACCAAACCGGCCATGGCGCCGATAAATACCAGCAAATAGGCGTAATAGCGTGGCCGCGCGACATGAGGGTGTTCGCGATTGCCCTCTGACATATAGGCGGTGGAATACAGCGCCACCAAAAAGCCGAGCACTACCACCGCGACGGCGATCAGAGTGCTGAGTTTATCTATCGTCAGTCCCAACAGTAGCGTGTGGCCAAAGGATAGCCAATCGACATTGAATGGCTGCTTGCCCCCGGCTGCGAACTGCCAGGCCAAAAGCAAAGTGGCGCCTGAAGCCAGTGCGGCAAACAGCACGGCAATCCATTTGGCTGCGCGCTGTGGACTCAGTAAGATCAGTAGCGCGCCGGCAAATGGCACCAGGATGGTCGCTAGAGCGATGTTCTCCATGTTTGCTCCTAGAGCCCCGTGAGATAAAAAACGAAAGACAGCGTTGCCAGGCCAAAACCGCACCAAGTCACGCGCGAGGTCAGCAGATAGCGCCCGCGCGCCATGCTGTTTTCAATCAGTGACGCCAGGATAAAGACCACGGCCAGCTTGAGCGTCAAGGCAATGGCGGCGGCTACAAGTGAGGAAATGTTGGGCAGCGCCGCCGCGCCGAAGGGTAGAAATACCCCGAGCAAAAACTGTGCGACTACCACTTTTTTCAGCCCCAGCCCCAGCTTGAGCAGGCCGAGCGCGCTGCCGGAGTATTCTGTCAGCGGACCTTCCTGCAACTCTTGCTCGGCCTCGGCCATATCGAACGGCAGCTTGCCCATTTCAATGAAGACGGCAAAGGCAAACGCCAGCATTGCTAATCCGATGGCGGCGGGGGCTTGCAGATAGTTGCCGCCGATCGCGCTGCCAATGCTGCCGATATTGGTGGTGCCTTCGACCAGCGCGACTACCAGCAGGGATAGCATCATGGTCGGCTCGACCAAGACGCCTAGCGTTAACTCGCGACTGGCGCCCAGTCCGCCGAACATGCTGCCGGAGTCAACGCCAGAGAGCGCGAAGAAAAAGCGCGTCAGGGCGAACAGGTACATGAAGGTAATCAAATCGGCCAATGCCGGCAGCGGCGATTGGCGCATCAGAGCCGGTAGCGCCATCGCCAGCAGCAACATGGTGACGATAATCACCGTCGGCGTGACCCGGAAAATCCAGCCCGAGGTCCCCGACGCCACGCTTTGGCGCTTCAGCAACTTCAGAATGTCGCGGTAGTCCTGCAACAAACCCGGTCCGCGCCGCGAGTGCATGCGTGCTCGCATCATGCGCGAAATTCCGGTCATCAACGGTGCCAGGGCCAAGAGCAGCAGGGCTTGCGCGCCGGCCACGCACCACAGGTTAAGATTGGGCATGATCAAGCTCCTATCTGTGCGCAAAGCAGCAAAATGACCAGGGCTGTCACCACATACAGGCAATAGATGCGGAAGTCGCCGTGTTGCAGCCGTTGCAGTACGCTGCCCATTTTTTTCACTGCGCGCACGGTGGGGGCGATCAGTTGCTGATCCCACAGAGGTTCGACACGCGCAGCGGCCGAGGTGGTGTGATTGAGCGCGGCTTGTAATCCTGACGCTGGGCTCAAGCGTTCGCGCAGTCGATAGAGTGGGGAGAACATAAAGTGAATCGGTTGAGCGAAACCCTCGGCCGAGACGGCCATATTGGCTTCCTGGTTGTAACCGCACGCCCAAGCGTCACCGCCATGGCGCCGTTTCAGATGGCTGCGTTGGAAGGCCGCCACCAGTAACAGGGGGAACAGCGTCAGTGCCAGCAGGAGTAGCGCCAAGAGCGGTGTCGATACCGATGTTGATGTCAACGCGCCGGGCACCAGTGCCGCGCCGCGCGCCGCCACTAAGGTCGCGCCACCGCACAGCGATGCCGCCACGCGGGCGATGATCGGCACAATCGCATAGGCGCCCAGACCAAGAATGACGCAGGCTACGGCCAGTAGCGCCATGCCGAGCACCATGGGCCACGGCACTTCGCGCGCCGCCGCGGCCGCTGGGCTTCTGGGGGCGCCGGAAAAACTGATCCCGTAAGCTTTGACAAAGCACAGCGCGGCCAACGCGCCGGTTAGCGCCAGCATCACCATGGCCAGCGGTCCGGCAATTTTCAGGGATAGCGCGCTGTCGCGGCCGAGGGCAAACAGAGCCTGGTAGGTAAACCATTCGCTGACAAAGCCGTTGAATGGGGGTAGGGCGCAAATCGCCATGGCGCCGATCAGAAAGGCAATAGCGGTATAGGGCATGCTGCGCGCCAGTCCACCGAGTTGCTCCATATTGCGGGTATGGGTGCGGTACAGAATCGAACCAGCGCCAAGGAACAGCAGACCCTTGAATACCGCGTGGTTGATCAGGTGGTACAGCGCCGCCAGTAAGCCCAGCGCGGCCAGCAGTGGGTGGTGGGTGGCCAGGCCCAGCATACCGACCCCGACGCCCATGAGAATAATCCCTACGTTTTCCACCGTGTGGTAGGCCAAGAGGCGCTTGATGTCATGCTCGGCCAGCGCGTACAGTACGCCCAATACCGAGGACACCGCGCCAAACCCCAGTACCAGCAGGCCCCACCACGCGGTGTTGGCGCCCAGTAAGTCGATACCGACCTTGATAATCCCGAACACCCCGATCTTGACCATTACTCCGGACATCAGCGCCGAGGCGTGTGATGGCGCCGCCGGGTGAGCGCGCGGCAGCCAGCCGTGCAGTGGTACCATGCCGGCCTTGGCGCCAAAGCCGAAAAAGGCCAGCAGGAAGACCAGCGAGGCGAGTGGGCCGCTCAGGTGTAGTTGACGGAAGCTGGCGAAATCCAGGCTGCCGCTTTGGCGCGCCATCAAGAAGAAGGCGATCATGATCAGCACCGAACCGGCGTGGGCGATCAGGAAATACAGAAACCCGGCGCTGACTGCCTCGGGCTCTTGTTCGAAAATCACCAGGAAGTACGAGGTCAGTGACATGGCCTCGAACAGGATCAGGAAGTAAAAGGCATTGTCGACGGTGACCAGGGCGATCATCGAGGCGACAAACAGGTTCATGAAAAAGCCCATGGACCAGGCGCCGCGCCCACGATATTCACGCACATAGGCCAGGGAGTAGATCGACGTGATCAGGGCCAGTAGTGAAATCACAAAGACCATCAGCGCTGCCAGCGGGTCCAGGCGCACTACCAGGTGGGCGAAACTGAATGGACCGGCCAGGGTCAGGCTCAGTGTTTGTCCCGACAGTAGCGCCGGGACCGAGGCGGCCAGACCGGCAAGCGCGCCGAGCGCGCCGGAACCCGCCGCGACGCGAATTGAAAATTCTTCTGCGCGCGCCGACAGCAAACAAATCAACGCGCCAGCCAGATACAACAGCAGCGCGAGGCAAAGAAAATCGAGCGGGGTGGTATTCATTTGAGCTCCCTCGGCGCGCTTAGCGATAGCTGAGCGCCCAACCCTTCCAGGGCGGCCGCGCGCTTGGACATGGCTTCTTGTGTCAATTGTTCGGTGCTGACCACGCGCAAGGCCTTGGTCGGGCAGACGCGCACACATTCGGCGCCGCTAGCTTGAAAGGCGCACAAGTCACATTTCACCGCTACGCGTTTCACTCCGATCTCTGAAACTAGCAATGGATTCTGACTGACATCGCCCTCGGTGGTTTGCGAACTGGCCTCACTGCTCACCGTTGGCGCGAGATAGGCCGGTGTGCTGGCGGCGACACCTTCGCAAGGCGTGCCGCTAGGGGTGATCGCGCCAAATGGACAAGCCAGGGCGCAGAGTTTGCAGCCGATGCACAGGGTTTCGTTTAAAACCACGGCACCGTCTTGTTGACTAATGGCATTGACTGGACAGACCCGAGCGCAGGGTGCGTCCTCACAGTGCCGGCAGGCGACGGGCGCCGTGCCGTGTGCCGTGCGCACCACCGTTAAGCGCGGATGCGATTGCAGGCCAGCGGCGCGATGCACCATGAAACAGGCGGCCATGCAGGTGTTGCACCCGATACAAAGCTGCGGCTGTGCGATGACGAAGCGGTTCATTACCGTACCCCCGAATAAAACCGTGCTGGTTGGTCGACGTTATTTAGATAGCACGTGCTGTGCCAGCTTTGGTTTTGGGTGTTAGGTGTTTTTATTTTCTTTTTAAATCAATGATGTGGGGCTGTTTGTGCGTGGAGTTTGGTGTGCGCGCGCGCAGCGGACTCGACACTTAAGGAGCTGTGTCGACAGAAGTGACGATGATCTGCGCAGATTGACGGTGCTTCGACACGGGGGTTTTTCGGAAATTTCTCGCCCATGTTTGCGCCATTGGGTCTGTTTTTTTCGGTCGTTAAATTAGAAAATAACAAACCTAACAAGCTAGGTTGTCTATAATGCCGACTGAAATTCGACTTCGTGGATTGCGTGTTGAAATCTATACCAATGATCATCGTCCGGCCCATGTGCATGTCAATGGCAAAGGTCGATGCGCGGTGTTTCATCTCAACTGTCCGATGGGACCGCCGGAACTGCGAGAAGTGCGCGGTTTTTCTTTGCTGGAGATGAGTCAGTTAGTGCGGGATCTGCTGGCTTTCGTGCCAAGACTTTGTCGGCGATGGGGAGAAAATCATGGACATTAATCTCAGCATTGAGCAATCCGAGGCTGCGGCGCAACGCTTGGACGCGCAGCGCGAGAGATATTCCACGGTGGTGGCGGTTGATTACCACGCCAAGCTGGATCGGTTGGTGATCGAATTATCCAATGGGCTGCAGTTGTCGTTTGCGCCCAAACTGGCGCAAGTGCTGCGTCATGCCACGGCGCACGATCTGGCGGAAGTTGAAATTAGCGATGCCGGACTGGCGCTGTATTTTCCGCGTATTGATGCCAGTCTCTATATTCCTGGCTTGCTGGCGGGCATGTTGGGTACTCGGGAATGGATGCGTAGCGAATTTGCCAAGCAGGGCGGTCAAACCACTAGTCCGGCCAAGGCCGCCGCCGCGCGCGCGAATGGCAAACTAGGCGGCCGGCCACGTAAAAACAAAGCCGTGGCATAGTGACATGTTTGTTGAGCGTATTTGGCGTCCCAGTCCACAGGACCACAGGCCGGGCCGGTCTTCGAGTTGCGCTTTAAAGGCTGTGTTCTCCCGGCGCCTTCGCGCTGTCGCAAGGCGTCGCCAAGAGACCCCAGTCGGGCGCCCCTACGCACTGTGGGGCGTGCACAAGATCACAGGAGTCATCACTACCGTCAAGTACAGGAGCAGGCTCTTGCCTTCTCCTGTGCGAACGGGGACGTCATGGCTATTGACCTACCGACGTTGTTACCGCGGCAGCGCGATGCTTGCCGCTGTCGATGGTTACTAGCAGATACGCGGCAATTGTTCGCCGCTCAACCAGTCGACCATCCGTCGACCGCCAAACACGGTCTCCATCTGCACGAAGCCATGCGGGTCTTCGATCACTTCGCCGACAATCGCGGCTTCGCCGCCTTGCGGGTGAGCGCGCATCACCGCCAGCAGTCGCTCGGCGTCTTGCGGCGCGCAGATGGCCACCAGCTTGCCTTCGTTGGCGACATACAGCGGGTCCAGCCCCAATAGCTCGCAGGCGGCGGCGACTTCGGAGCGAATCGGGATTTGCTTTTCGAATAAGCGCATGCCGACACCAGACTGGCTGGCGAACTCGTTGAGTACCGTGGCAAGCCCGCCACGTGTCGGGTCGCGCAGACAGTGCAGATCGGGCACTTCGGTCAGCATGGCCGCCACCAGGGTGTGCAGCGCGGCGGTGTCGGAGCGGATCGTGGTTTCGAAGGTCAAATTCTCGCGTAGCGACATGATGGCGACGCCATGGTCGCCCATGGTGCCGGACACCAGAATCTGATCGCCGGGGCGTGCGCGGTCGCCGGAAACATTAATGCCATCGGCGACCATGCCAATCCCGGTGGTGGTGATGAAAACCCCATCGGCGTTGCCCTGTTCCACTACCTTGGTGTCGCCGGTGACAATCGGCACCCCGGCCGCGCGCGCGGCGGCGGCCATCGACACCACAATCCGTTGCAGTTCCTCTAGCGCCAGGCCTTCTTCCAGAATAAAGCTGGCGGCCAGGTATAACGGCGTGCCGCCGGCCATGGCGACATCGTTAATCGTGCCATGTACCGACAGGCAGCCAATATCGCCGCCAGGGAAAAAACGCGGGGTGACCACATGGCTGTCGGTGGCCATCACCATGCGCGAGCCGCCAGAGGGCAGGGCAAAGCAGGCGCCATCGTTCTGGTCGCGCAAAAACGGATTGTCGAACTCGGCGACGAATAACTGATGAATCAATTGCGCCATGGCACGACCGCCGCTGCCGTGGCTCATGTCCACGCGGCCCTGTTTGAAATCGATACGACGGGAATCAAAAGTCATTGCACTAGATCCGTTTGAGTACTGGATTCGGTGGCGGGCTCAACCCGGAACCGGCCATAGGTGTAGTGCGCGGCGCAGGCCCCTTCGGAAGACACCATGCAGGCGCCGAGCGGATGCTCTGGCGTGCAGGCGCTACCAAAGGCTTTGCAGTCGGCCGGGCGCTTGTGGCCGCGCAGAATTGCCGCGCATTCGCACGCCTTGTGATCCGCCACCTGGCGATACACCATGCTGTAGCGGCGCTCGGCGTCAAAGCGGGCGTACTCGGGGCGAATGCTCAGCGCGCTGTGCGGCACTTCGCCCAGTCCGCGCCAATCGAAGCTGGCGCGTAACTCGAAGATCTCGGCGGTCAGCGCCTGGGCTTTTTGGTTGCCGGCGCGCGTTACCGCGCGAATAAACTGGTTTTCGACCTCGGCGCGGCCCTGATTGATCTGGCGCACCAGCATCAGAATCGACTGCAGCACATCCAGAGGTTCAAACCCGGCAATCACCACCGGGCGCCGGTAGCGCTCGGCAAAGGCCTCGTAGGGGGCCGAACCAATAATGGTGCTGACGTGCGACGGGCCAACAAAGCCATCGAGCGCCACCGCGTCGGGCTGGCCTTCGGACTCCATGATGTGCACCATTGCCGCCGGAGTGAGGACATGGCTGCAGTACACGCTGAAGTTGGTCAGATCCAGGCGCGCGGCCTGTTTGATGATCGCGGCGGAGGGCGGCGTGGTGGTTTCGAAGCCAATGGCGAAGAACACCACCTCGCGCTCGGGGTTTTGCTGCGCAATGAGGAGTGCGTCGCTGGCGGAGTACACCATGCGGATGTCCGCTCCTTGCGCTTTGGCCTTGAGTAGCGACGAGCGCCCGCTGGCCGGTACGCGCAGGGTGTCGGCATAGGTGCATAAAATCACGCCGTGCTGTTGCGCCAGCTCAATCGCGCTGTCGATGCGGCCAATTGGCAACACGCACACCGGACAGCCCGGGCCATGGATCATGCGCACCGCAGGCGGCAACAAGTCCAGCAGGCCATAACGTGAAATCGCGTGTGTATGCCCGCCGCAGAATTCCATCAAGCGATAACTTCGTCCGGGTTGGACTTCGGCCGCAATCGTACGCGCCAGGCCACGCGCCAAATCGCCATCCCTGAACTCATCAACATATTTCATGGTGAACTTTCAGATATAAGCCGCGGGGTTGGCCGGATCGGCGTCCGTGCCCATTTCGGCGAATAGCGCCAGGGTTTGCGCCGCTTCCTCCGGGTTGAGTTTGCCAATGGCGTAACCGACATGCACGATCAGGTAGTCGCCCAGAACGACATCCTCGACCAGCGCGGTGGAAATCACCTTATGTACTCCGCCGAGCTCAATACGCGCCTGATCGTCCTCCAGGAGTTCGATCACCCGCGCTGGAATCGCTAAACACATGTTGGCTTCCTTTCTTGTTGGGGTTTGCGGCCCGCTCTTCATTACCTACCGGATGCATGGGCTTTCGGACGTTGGGGTTCAACTTCGGTTCACCGCCAACCTACGCCAGGGTTCTTGTGTCGCGCGCCAAGCTCCGTTGCGCCACCCAGGCCTGCCCCAGCGATAAACCGCCATCTCCCGACGGGAGCTGGCGCGCCAGCAACACGCGGATATCGCGCCGCGCCAGTTCCGCTTGTAAACCTTGCGCCAATCGTTGGTTGACAAAGCAGCCGCCGCCACAGGCAACCATTCTGATGCCGCTGGATTGTGCCGCGATGTCCACCCAGTCGACTAGCGCCTGGATCAAGGCTTGGTGAAACAGTGCGGCGCCATGCGCGGCATCCGTCATCTCGGTCAGTTGAGCCAATAGCGGTGTCAAGTTCAGCTGTTGACCATCTATTGCATGATACGACCGCTCGATCTTGCATTCACCATATTGTTCCGCCAAGCCTTCCAGCAGCATGGCCGCTTGACCCTCAAAACTGATTTGTGACCTTACGCCGAGGATGCCCGCCGCGGCGTCGAACCAGCGTCCCATACTGCTGGTCAGAGCGAGTCGGTGGCCGGGGCGCAGCAGCTGCGCGATGTGTTGCGCGGCAGGGATGGTCGCAAAACGCGGTGCGATGTCTGCATGGCGCCCCATTAGCGCCAGCGCCGCCGCCGCCATGCGCCAGGGTTCGCGCGCCGCGCGGTCGCCACCGGGCAGCGCGATGTGGCGCAGATGACCCAAACGTTGAAATTTGGCGCCATCCACCTGTAACAGCTCTCCCCCCCAGGCATTGCCATCGGTGCCCAGGCCCACGCCATCCAGCGCCAGCGCCAGCACCGGTTGTTCGATCTGCTGTTCCGCCAGCAAAGCGGCAATATGGGCATGATGGTGCTGCACGGCAATGGCGGGGATTTGCCAGCGCTCGGCGAGTTGCAGCGCCAGCCGGGTGCTGAAAAAATCTGGATGCAGGTCGTGCGCCACGGCTTCGGGCCGGACCTCCAGTAAGTGGCAGAAGTGCTCGACCGCGGCCTCCAGCGCTTGGCAGTTGGCCACGCGGTCCAGGTCGCCGATGTGTTGTGATACAAACGCCTGAGCGCCACGTGTCAGACACAGGGTGTTGTTGAAATGGGCGCCAAGGGCCAGAACCGGCGGACCTGAACGCGCCAAGTTAAGCGCGCGTGGCGTGTAGCCGCGCGCGCGGCGCACAAAGCGCATACCTTGGTTGTGTGGATGGCGCACCACGCTGTCGTCACAGCGGGTGACGATCGCGCGATCGTGCAATAGCCAGGCATCGGCAATACCCGCGAGTTGCTCCAGGGCCTCCTGGTTGTCGCAAACCAGGGGTTCGCCGCGCGCGTTGGCGCTGGTCATGACCAGTAGTAGGGGGTGCTCCGCGGTGAGCCAATCAGTGCCATTAGGCGCGCCCGCCGCCTGATGGAACAGTAAATAGTGCAAAGGAGTATACGGCAGCATGGCGCCCAGCCAGGCGACCCCGGGGGCTACGCCGATCAGCGCCTGATTGGCGCGCCGGGTTTTGCGCAGCAAGACAATCGGTCGCTCGCGACTTTCCAGTGTGGCGATTTCCTCTTGATTGGTCTCGACCCAGGGGTGGAGCGAGCGCGCGTTGGCCGCCATGATCGCCAGCGGTTTGTCCGGACGCTGTTTGCGCTGACGCAGGCGGGCCACCGCGTCGGTATTCTTGGCGTCGCACACTAGATGAAAACCGCCGAGTCCCTTGATGGCGACAATCTCGCCACGGGTAATCGCCTGTAGCGTCAACTGTATCGGGTCGCCACAGGGTGTTTGCGCGGCGCGATCGAGAAACTGTAGCTGTGGTCCGCAGGTGGGGCAGGCATTGGGTTCGGCATGAAACCTGCGCGTGCCGGGGTCGGTGTATTCACCCAGACAAAGTGTGCATTGTGGAAATGCCGCCATGCTGGTGTTGGCGCGGTCGTAAGGCAATCGATGCACCAGCGTATAACGCGGTCCGCAATCGGTGCAGTTAATCAGAGGGTATCGAAAGCGCCGATTATCCGGGTCAAACAGTTCAGCCAGGCAGGCGTCACAGATCGCGCTATCCGCGCCGATGGCCGCCTGGCCGCCACCCGCGTCGCTTTGGAGGATGCTAAACCCGCTGTCGAGCCGGTTGAGTTCGACGATATCGAGGGTTTCAACACGGTCGATGCGCGCCAACGGCGGGGCGCTGGCGTGTAGCTGGAAGTGAAACTCGGCCAGTGCCGACGCCGGTCCTTGAATATCCACGGTGACGCCGTTGCCGTCATTACGTACCCAGCCGGACAGCGCCAGTGACTGCGCCAGGCGATAGACAAAGGGACGAAAACCCACGCCTTGCACAATGCCATACACCGTCAGGCGTTGACGCGCCGCGCTGGTGATCTTGGTGGTGCCATTCTGCGTGAGTACTTGCATCAATTTATCCTCCTGGCCGGAATCATAATCGTTTCGACCGCGCGCGGCCATGCGGGTGGTGGATTTCTCTTGAACTGCTCAGAAACGGGACATGACGAAGTCTCGTCATTTATGTCGAACTCGCGCGCAGTGTCGGCGCGCTCGACATCTGGCGCGCGTTGGGGGAGTGGGGGATTTGGGCTGGTGATGTTGTTTTGTTCGATTTTGATCACGTTATTTTAGTGATATTGTTTATTTTATTCAATGACTTGTTTTGATGCTGCGCTGTGCGCGGAGCGCTTGGGTAACGCTGCCTCCTGAGCTGGCACGGCTTGTGCATTAGTAGGGGAAGCTTAGGACTAACCATGGTGGCCAAAGCCACTTGAGGAGGCGTAGATATGAATCGGTTCATTGTCGCTGAACCCCAGAGCTGTATCGGCTGCCGCACCTGCGAAGTGGCCTGTGCAATGGCTCATCCCCTGGATCAGGGTGCAGAAGCGCTGACCGCGCAGAATTTCAGACCCAGGTTGACGGTGATGAAAAGTGCCAAGGTCAGTACCCCGGTGCTATGTCGTCAGTGTGATGACGCACCGTGTTTGAATGCCTGTCCGAATGGCGCGATCGTCTATAGCCAAGACAGTGTGCAGGTGCTGCAAGATCGCTGTGTGGGCTGTAAAACCTGCATGTTGGCCTGTCCGTTTGGTGTGATGCAGGTGGTTTCGGTCCCGCTGGCCAAGACCGAATTGGGCCTGATTGGGCGCAAGACGCGCGCGCAGGCACTGAAATGCGATTTGTGCGTCGACCGTTCCGAAGGGCCCGCGTGTGTGGCTTCTTGCCCGACTAAGGCGCTGCACTTGATTGATCGCCAGGCGCTGGAATCCAGCGCAGAGGCGCGGCGCAAGCAGGCGGCGCTCGATACCCCACTCATGCCGTTTTGACAGAATTCAATCTTGCGACAAAAGGATGCGAAAAATGGAGAAGGTCATTTCGGTATGCCCGTACTGTGGCTCGGGCTGCAAACTGAATCTATTGGTTGAGAATGGAAAAGTCGTCGGCGCGGAAGGTGCCAATGGAGTGACAAATCAAGGCGAACTCTGCCTGAAAGGCCTGTATGGCTGGGACTTTCTGAACGATACCAAGCTACTGACGCCGCGTCTGACTCATCCGATGATCCGTCGGGAGCGTGGCGGCGAGTTCGAGGCGGTGTCCTGGGATGAGGCGATTAGCTATGCCAGTTCACGCTTGAAGTCGATCAAAGAACTGTATGGCCCGGATGCAATTATGCATACCGGCTCTTCGCGTGGGACGGGTAACGAGTCCAACTATATCGCGCAGAAATTCGCCCGCGCGGTGATTGGCACCAACAACATCGATTGTTGCGCGCGCGTGTGCCACGGTCCTTCGGTCGCTGGTTTGATGGCGACGCTGGGCAACGGCGCAATGAGTAATTCGATCTGCGAAATTGAAGATACCGAATGCATTCTGGTGTTTGGCTACAACGCCGCCGATTCTCATCCGATTGTGGCGCGACGGATTATCGCCGCTAAGAAAAAAGGCGCGAAAATCATTGTTTGCGACCCTCGTTATATTGAAACCGCGCGCCTGGCCGACCTGTATCTGCCGCTGAAAAACGGCTCAAACATGGCGCTGGTCAACGCGTTTGCCAATGTGTTGATCAGTGAAGGTCTGTATGACCAGGCGTTTGTCGATCAATTCTCCGAAGGCTTTGACGAGTACAAGGCGAATGTCGCCAAGTACACGCCGGAATATGTGGCGGAAATTACCGGCCTGGCCCCGCAGTTGATTCGCGAAGCGATTCGCATGTACGCCGCCGCGCCGAGCGCCACGATTCTGTGGGGCATGGGCGTGACCCAATGGGGGCAGGCGGTCGACGTGGTCAAGGGCCTGTCGAGCTTGGCGACGATCACCGGCAATCTGGCTCGGCCGAACGTCGGGGTTGGTCCGGTGCGCGGGCAAAATAATGTGCAGGGCGCCTGTGATATGGGGGCTTTGCCCAATACCTTGCCGGGTTACTACGATGTCACCGACGCCGAAGCGCGCGGTCGATTCGCGCATGCCTGGGGCGTGGCGGATTTGCCGGCGAAGAAGGGGTATACCCTGACTGAAGTGCCGCACAAGATCCACGAGGGCAAGATCAAGGCTTACTACATCTTTGGCGAAGACCCGCTGCAGACTGAGCCGGATCTGGGCATGATGCGCGAAGCGTTTGCCAAGCTCGATTTGATCATCGTGCAAGATATTTTCATGACCAAGACGGCGATGATGGCCGATGTGATTTTGCCCGCGACCTCTTGGGGCGAGCATGAAAACGTGTTTTCCAGCGCCGATCGTGGCTTCCAGCGTTGTTACCAGGCGATCAAAGCTCCGGGTGACGTTAAGCATGACTGGGAAATTCACAGCTTGATGGCCACGGCGCTCGGATACCCGATGCATTACAACAATGCGCAGGAAATCTGGGACGAACTGCGGGGCTTGTGTCATCTGTATACCGGCGCCACTTATGAAAAAATGGCCGATCTGGGCTATGTGCAATGGCCATGCGAAACCGCGGACCATCCAGGGACGCCTTGGTTGTATGAGGGTAATAAATTTGATACCCCGAGCGGCAAGGCGCAATTGTTCGCCGCCGAATGGCGGGCACCGTTGGAAAAGGTTGACGCGGATTACCCGATGGGTCTGTGCACTGTGCGCGAAGTTGGTCACTACTCATGTCGCTCGATGACCGGTAATTGCACCGCGTTGCAGACCTTGGCCGACGAACCCGGTTTTGTCCAGATTCATCCTGACGATGCCAAGAAGTTAGGCATCAAGGATCAGGCGCTGGTGTGGGTCTCATCGCGTCGCGGCAAGGTGATTACCCGCGCCAATCATAATGTGCGCGTCAACGCCGGCGTGGTGTACATGACCTATCAGTGGTGGATTGGCGCCTGTAACGAGCTGACCGTCGATCATCTGGACCCGATCTCCAAAACACCGGAGTACAAGTACAGCGCGGTCAAGGTGGAGGCCATTGCCGATCAGTCTTGGGCGGAAAATCATGTCAAGACCGTTTACGGCAAGATGAAAGCTGATATGCGTAAGGCCGCGCAGGTCTGAGGGGTCTAGGAGCCTGTCGGCCCAAAGACCGACAGGCTCCTGGTTGTCGCGACCCGGGCTTGCGCCCGGATCGCGGTGTTAGCAAGAAATAGCGAGTCAAGCATGTTATCTACCTTGCCAAGCGGCCGCGCGCCGGACCCCCTCGGGCTGCGCGATAGTTACGGACGCAGAATTGATTACCTCAGACTCTCGGTGACGGATCGTTGTGATCTGCGCTGCAGCTATTGCCGTTCTAAAAATTTCAATGGTTACGCCGAACCCGCCAATTGGCTGAGTTTTGCCGAAATTGAACGCGTGGTGGCGGCTTTCGCGCGCCTGGGCGTGGCCCGAGTGCGTTTGACCGGTGGTGAGCCGCTGTTGCGTAAAAATCTGACGCAGTTGGTCGAGCGGCTGGCGGCGCTACCCGGGGTCAACGATTTATCGCTATCGACCAATGCCACGCAGTTGGCTAAACACGCCGTGGCGCTTAAACAGGCCGGATTGGCGCGGATTAATGTCAGCCTGGATTCACTGGACCGCGAGTGTATTCAAACCGTGTCCGGTCGCGACAGCCTGGGAGCGATCATGGCCGGGATTATGGCGGGCAAGGCCGCGGGGTTGACCCCGATCAAGTTGAATATGGTGGCGATGCGCGCAGTGAATGATCATGAGATCGCGCGCATGGCGGCCTTTAGTCTGGAGCATGGTTTTATTCTGCGGCTGATCGAGGCCATGCCGATAGGCGCGGCCGGGCGCAATGCCCAGTATTTGTCATTAGATGAAGTGCGGCCACAGCTGGTCGAGCGGTTTGCGCTGGTGCCCTGCGCGCAAACCCTGGGCGGCGGTCCCGCGCGTTACTGGCAAACCGCCGATGGTGTGGGGCAGATCGGTTTTATCACCCCGATTTCACAACATTTTTGCGCCAGTTGTAATCGTGTCCGGCTTTCGGTGGAGGGGACGCTATACCTCTGCCTGGGTCAGGAGCAGCGGGTTGAACTGCGGCCATTGCTGCGTGCCGGCATTGACGATGCTGAGCTTGAAGACGCGCTCTGTCAGGCGATTCAACTCAAACCGGCTAACCATGATTTTCTTGCGGCACCGGATAAAATCATCCGCTTTATGTCGCAGACCGGTGGTTGAAATCATGAAACAGGAGCGCGGAATACATGTTCCAGCGGTACAATATGGATCTTGACTCAATAGAAACCTGTCGGACTCCAGAGCCCGACAGGCTACTGTCGGACGCGCGCTCGGGCGTGCGGTCGTTTGATGTATGCCGCCACCGATCGCGTGTACTGGAAGCTTGCCAAGATAGCGTGGCGGAAGAATGCCCCGTGGCGCTGGTGTTTAACGGCATATCACATGCGGTGATGATGGCCACGCCGCGCGATTTGGAGTTGTTTGCCATTGGCTTTGCGCTGTCCGAAGGGATTATTGAACACCGTAAGCAGATCTTTGATTTGGAGGTCTGCCTGCATGAAGCGAGCGCCGAAGTGCAAATCACTATCGGGCAAGCTGCGTTCGCCGCGCTCAAGCAGCATCGACGTAGCCTCGCCGGGCGCACTGGCTGCGGCGTGTGTGGTATCGACAGCTTGGCGTTGCTGGATTTGACGCCGGAGTCAGTCGCGCCGGCGCCACTGCTTGGCGATGTGGGGACGGTTGAAATATCGCGCATCATCGAGCAACTGCCGCATCATCAGCCTTTAATGCAAGCCACCGGATGTACCCATGCGGCGGCCTGGTGCGATCCTCATGGCGCGATTGTGCGGGTGTTTGAGGATGTTGGCCGGCACAACGCCCTGGATAAATTGTTTGGCTGGTTGTCCGAGCAGCAGTTGGCGCCAAACAGTGGCTTGGTGTTTCTTTCCAGTCGCGCCAGCTATGAATTGGTGCGCAAGGCCGCCAGAAGAAATGTCGCGCTGCTGGCCACGGTCTCGGCGCCGACCTCGCTGGCGATCGATATTGCGCGCGCCGCCGGTATTCGCTTGCTGAGTTTTTGTCGCCCCGGCGGCTTTGTGGAATATTGAAGGGTATTCATGGGAAAGATATTAGGGATTGTCGGCTATTCCGGTAGTGGTAAAACCACTCTGATCGAAGCGTTGCTACTCGCGTTTTCCCTGCGGGGACTCAAGGTCAATGTGATCAAGCACGCGCATCACGCGCTGGATCTCGAGCCTAAACACAAGGACAGCGCGCGCTTTCGCGCCGCGGGCGCCGCCGAAGTGCTGGTGAGCTCACCCTATGGTTACGCCATTATGCGTGACCTCGATGGTCGGGATGACATCGATTTTTCCCAACAATACGCGCGCTTGCTCCCCGCGGATCTGACCCTGGTCGAAGGGTATAAATATGGTCCCCACGCCAAACTCGAGGTGTGGCGTCCCGAAACAGGTAAGCCGCTATTGCAGACGCAGGACCCTCGAATTATTGCCGTGGCCAGCAGTGAGCCGCTGCGACTGACCGTGCCCGTGCTGGATTTGAACCAGATTCCGGCTCTGGCCGATTTTATCTGGGAGCGGGCAAGCCATGCTGAGCTTTGAAACTGCCGAGGCGCAATTGCTCTCGAGCGCGCGCATCCTGACCAAGAGTGAGCGCGTGCCGCTTAGCGCGGCCTTGGGGCGGGTGTTGGCGTGCGCGTTGCGCGCGCCGGTTGATGTACCGGGTTTTGATAATAGCGCGATGGATGGCTATGCGTTGCACGTGGCGGATTTTGAAGCGCCGCCAGCGAGCTTTTCCCTGGTCGGAAGAATTGCCGCCGGCGAAGTTGGCTCCGATTTGTTGCCGGGCGAGGCGGCGCGCATCTTCACCGGCGCTCCCGTGCCTAGGGGCGCCAATAGTGTGCAAATGCAGGAAATCTGCCGCGCCGACGCCGGGCGGGTCAGTACCACGGCGCCGGTGTTGTCTGGCGCCAATATTCGGCGCCGTGGCGAAGATATTGCCCATGGCCAGCTGCTATTGGACGCCGGCTGTCGTTTGACGCCGCAAGCCCTGGGTGTGCTGGCGGCGGTCGGCATCGGCGCGGTGACGGTGTACGCGCCGTTGAAGGTGGCCTTGTTGTCCACCGGTAGCGAACTTACCGAACCGGGGCAGGCGCTGGGAAATGGGAAAATTTATAATTCCAATCGCTACGTGCTTTACGCCTTGCTGAACGAACTGGGGTTTAGTGTCAGTGATTGCGGCATTGTCCCCGATCAGGCGGCGGCGACGGTCACGGCGCTAGAGCGCGCCGCCCGGACGCATGATGTGGTGATCACTACCGGTGGTGTGTCGGTCGGAGAAGAGGATCACGTCAAAGCCGCGGTGCAGGCCCTGGGACAACTCGATCTGTGGAAAGTTGGCATCAAACCCGGCAAGCCCCTGGCTTTTGGCCAACTCGGCGACGCGGATTTCATCGGTCTGCCCGGCAACCCGATGGCGTGCTATGTGGCCTTCATGGCCTTGGCGCGCGGATTTTTACTCAAGCGCCAGGGGCTGAGCCGGTTCTTGCCAGTTAAAACCTTTGTTCCAGCGGCGGTTGAGCGCTATCGCAGTGGCAATCGGCGGGAATTTCTCTGCGCGCGGTTGAATGAAGCCGGACAAGTCGACTGGGCCATGGCGCGTGGCTCCGGTATGTTGTCCGGGCTATTGGGCGCCGATGGACTGGCGGAAATCCCTGAAAATGTTACTGTGTGCCATGGCGATCCGATCGCTTATTGGCGACTGAACGATTTGCGTTGATCCGCTGAAAGAAACCAAAGCCATGAACACCATCCAGATACTGTATTTCGCCCGTTTGCGCGAGGCCTTCGACTGCGCGCAAGAGAAGGTCGACTTGCCCGCGTCCGTGGCGAGCGTCGCGGATTTGACACGCTGGTTGGCCCAGCGGGGCGAAGTTTGGCAGCAAGAACTCGGCGGCCAGCGAGTCATTCGCGTGGCGTTGAACCAGGAAATGGCGCTGCCTGACACTCTAATTCCCGCTGGCGCCGAAGTCGCCATTTTTCCGCCGGTGACCGGAGGTTGATATGCAAACGCGGATTTTGGTGCAAAACGCGGACTTCGATTTATCCGCCGAGTACGCCCGGCTCTCCGGGCAGGGCGCAGTCGGCGCTGTTGTCGCTTTTGTTGGCCTGGTGCGCGAACTGAATCATGGAGAATCCGTGCGCGGGATGTCGCTGGAGCACTATCCGGGCATGACCGAAACCGCCTTGACGCGGATTGTCGCGCGCGCGGGCGAACGCTGGCCGTTGTCGGCGGTGACGGTCATTCATCGGATTGGCGATCTTTATCCCCGCGATCAAATTGTGTTGGTGTTGACCGCCAGCGCTCACCGCCATGCCGCGTATCAGGCTAATCAGTTCATCATGGATATCCTTAAAACCGAAGCGCCGTTCTGGAAGAGCGAAATCACGCCCAATGGCCGAGTTTGGGTCGATGCGCGCGAAAACGATGCCGTAGCGCGGCAGCGCTGGGAATCCGATGAAATTTGACGCGGTGATTTTGGCCGGAGGCCAGGGTTCTCGCATGGGCGGACGCGATAAGGGCCTGCTCGCGTTTTCCGGGCGAGCGCTGGTTGAATGGGTGATTGGCGCGCTACGCGCGCAAAGTTTGGCGCCGCAACAGATCATGATTTCGGCCAATCGCAATCTGGAACAGTATCGGCAATGGGAACTTCCGGTGCTGGCGGATGTATTTCCCGAATATCCCGGGCCGTTGGCCGGCATTCATAGCGCGCTCTTGGCCAGCCAGGCGGATGCGCTGTTGGTGGTGCCGTGTGATATGCCGCGCCTGCCGTCCGACTTATTAGCCCGTCTGGCCGCCGCGCTGCCCGGGCAGATCATGGCGGTGGCTGACGACGGCGCGAATCGCAGCGCCTGCTGCCTGGTCAGAAAATCGGCTTTTGAGCGGCTCACCGCGCGTCTGGAGGCTGGGCAACTACGGCTTGGCGCCTGGCAGCAGGCGGAAAACGCCGTCCATGTTTCATTTCCCGCTGGGAGCCTGTCGAATATGAATACCCCACAACAACTCGCGGTGGCTGAGTCGGATTCCGCTGCCGATGGCCTGACCCATTTCAACGCCGAAGGCCAGGCGCATATGGTCGACGTGGGCATGAAAGCCGAGACACGGCGCGTGGCGCGCGCGAGCGGTTTGATTCGCATGCAGCCATCCACCTTGCAACTGCTGCGCGTGGGAGGGCACCACAAGGGCGATGTGTTGGGGGTGGCGCGGATTGCCGGCATCATGGGCGCCAAGCAAACCGCCAGCTTGATTCCGCTGTGTCATCCGCTGGCGCTGACTCATGTCGATCTGGAATTTGATCTGGATCCCGAACAATCTCTGGTGCGCTGTGTGGCTACCGCCGAAACCTTCGGCCGCACCGGTATCGAAATGGAAGCATTGGTGGCGGTTAATCTGGCGCTATTGACCATTTACGACATGTGCAAGGCCGTGGATCGCGGCATGCAGATCGACGCGGTTTGTTTGATTGAAAAGCTGGGCGGCAAGTCGGGGCATTGGAAGCGGCTGTAGATCACCGCTGGTTCTGCGTCTGCTGTATCCAGACGCTCAAGTGGGTTATTGCGCGCACTCAAGCATGAAGTCGACATGTACCGCCGAATAGGGGAGTACCATCAAGCCCTCTAAGGTGCGCTCAATAACGCCGACCGCCAGCAACGCATGAACGTCTCGGTGCACGGCCTTCACGTCGCGGCTAACTCTCCGGGCAATTTCCCTGATCGATACCGGGCCCGCGCCAGTCATCGTCTTGATGGTTTATAGAGCGGATTCTTAACCCTTGCTGGCGCGCAGGTGGCGGTACAGGGTGTTGCGACTGATCCCCAGACGCCGCGCCGCTTCCGACATATTTCCATGACTGAGTGAAATCGCGCGCGCGATGGTTGCCGCCGAGATATCGCGTAAATTTTCCGCAACTTCGCCGCCCGCGGCTAATGGCTGCGGTGTTGGCCAGCGTAGTTCCTCGACCAGATCATCCGGCAAATGTTGCCAGCCGATGCGGGTTTCATCCGGATTCAATAGCTCACAGGCTGCGTGCAACACATTCGTGAGTTGATTCAGGTTGCCGGGCCAACTGTAACTGGCAAAGGCGCTGGCCAGCGCGGGCTCCAGCGACAGATTGCGTCCCGGCGCCAGTTCTTCGATTCTGCGCGCCAATAGCAAGGCAAAATCCTTGCGCTCGCGCAGCGGCGGACAGCGTAGGGTCATGCCGCTGATGTGATAGTACAGATCGGATCTAAAACGCCCAGCCTCGACTTCCTGCTTTAAATTGTGCTGGGTGGCGCAGATCAATACGAAATCGATGGCCTTGGGCTCGCCTCCTAGCGGCGTCAATTGTTTGCGCTGTAGCACATCAAGCAGTCGCGTTTGCAACTGCAGCGGCAGGTCGCCAATCTCTTCGATAAACAGTGTGCCGCCATGCGCCTCGCGCAAGCGTCCCGGCCATTCGCCACCACCGAGTGGCGGCACATGGCCGAACAGCTCGGCTTCCAGCAGGTTTTCTTGAATCGCGGCGCAATTCACCGTAACAAACGGCCCGGCGTGACGCGGGCCGGAAGCGTGTAGCGCATGGGCGAAAAAAGCCTTGCCCGCGCCGGACTCGCCTTGCAGTAATACCGCAATCGGCTTGCCGATCAGTTTGCGCGCCTTTTCGACGATCGCGGCCATGGTTTCGTCGCCAAAATTGATGCTGGCTAGAGCGTCTTTCGGCGCGGGCGCTGTGGCGCATGCGCACTGCGCCACGGAGCGCGCGCGCGCGGCTTCGATGCGCACGAAGATCCGGTTGCCGTGATTGAGCGCCACCAACAATGGCTCGTCCAGATGGCGCTGGCTTAATTCCAGAAGGTCTTCAAAACGAATTTGCAAGATGCGCGACACCGGGGTGACCCCGAGATCCGGCGCGGCCAGGCCGAGCAGCGCAAATGCCGATGAGTTGGCGCCGATAATCCAGCCATCTTCCGAGAGCGCCAGGGCGCCCTCGGCGAAAGTGCCGATTCCCTCTGCCTGGGTGTGGAAGCGCAAGCGTAGTCGATGCCCATGACAGGATTCGAATAAGCGATTTTCCAGGGTTTGCGCCGCGGCGCGCACCAGCCCCAGAGTATGCGAATAATGCTGGCGCTCATCACCGGAAATATCGATCACCCCGAGCAAGGCGCCATCGGGCGCCATGACCGGCGCGGCGGCGCAGCTGAGAAAGCCATTGCGTTCGAGAAAATGTTCGCCACCGTGCACCACCAGCGGACGCGCCTCGGCCAGCGCGGTACCGATGCCGTTGGTGCCGCGATGAGCTTCGCTCCAGGAGGTGCCGGGCATTAAGGCCACGCGTTGCGCCCGGCCAAGAAATTCGGCGTCGCCGAAGGCTTGCAGAATCACACCGCAGTCGTTGGCCAGCATCACCATACTGTTCGAATCGCGGATTTGAGTGTGGAGAAATTCCAATACCGGCCGGGCGTGCAAAATCAGCTTCATCTTACGCTCGGCGGCGCGCGCCAGCTGGTATTCGTCCAGGCGCGCCACATCCGGCAAGCGTCCTTCGGGCGTCAAACCGGCTTGCGCCGAACGCTGCCAGGAGTTCGCCAGTAGCGTATTGATTGCATAACTGCGCGGCAACTCGCGCCCTTCCAGTAACAGTTCGCGTGCCCGGCGGAGTGTGGCTCGATTGTACTTAGGCGTTCCACTCATGTGATTTCATCTCATGCGAGCCGTGCGGCAACTCGGGTGATTGTACCCACGAGAAATAGCGTGCGCACAATCTTCAAAGGCTCTGATCAGAGGCAGTATGTTGGCCGTGTCTTTTATTAGTCAAGTAGCTGTTATGAATGAATTTTAAATACCCATTTTAAATATATGGTTTTGTCTGAAATGCCAGCTTGAACATGAGTTCTACCGGGGGGCTTCGTTGCCTAAAGCCCGTACGTGGAATTAACACAGGGTAACGATCGCCAGACACCGACCCTAGGAGCATGTCAGACTTTGGCGTCCACGACTGCAAAAGTCCAACAGGCTCCTAGCGCGGCCCGCGACCGGCGATCGATTTAACTTAGCGCGCGCTTACGCGGCGACACAGGCGTCGGTGTTGCACAAATCCGCGCACATCGGGCTGTCGTAAGTGCCTTCACATTCCTTGCACTTGTCAGCGTCAATGATGTAGAGCTTCTCGACGTGAGAGATCGCGCGATTCGGGCACTCGGATTCACAGGCGCCACAGCCATTGCATAGATCGGGAATAATTGTATAAGCCATGATGATCTCCTTGGCAGTAAAAAATTCGCTTCACGCCCGCTGAATGACGGTCGCGAACGATGGGGTAACGATGGCCGGATGCGCCGGATCGTTTGCCATTGAAGTATCAGAATTGTGGCGACGTGACACAATGCAAACCCGGTGTTGTCCGTTGCGGCTGTGCCATTTCGGGACAGATTTTGGTGTTATCGGCGATCGAGGCTCTGAGTATAATAGGCTTAAATAGTCACAAAATAATGCACGCGGCAAGCCACATTCAGCAGCTTGAACTTATCGATGGAAAATTGCCGCGGCGTGCTCTTAATCTGGTGTTGGATTGGGCTGAGTTGCATCAGGTTGAATTAGTGGAAGATTGGCAGCTGTGTCTGGATATGCAGAGTCTGAAACCGATTCCACCTTTGGAGTGACGCTATGGATTGGGATGTGACAGAGGTCAGTGTTACCGGGAATTTTGCTTTGTCGGTGCACTTCAAAGACGGCGTTGAAGGTACCGTTAAGTTTTTGCCTTCTTTTTTTCGTGGTGTTTTTTCTCATCTTTGTGATCCCGTGCTATTCAGGCAGGTTCGGGTAGTCGATGGCGTGTTGACATGGCCTGGTGATTTGGATCTTGCTCCGGATGCCATGCATGACGAAATCAAACAGAGTGGAGAGTGGGTTTTGGCTTAACACTCTGTACATCTTGTGTAGGGCGCTTGCGTTCGAGCCCTCTGAACCGGTTATTTACAGCAAATAACCGGTTCAGAGGGCTTTCCGCTTACTGCGGTACAAAATTGATCTCCAGCGCCACGCTGTGGTCAGCGCTACAGCGCAATATGTTCAAGCAGCCATAGTCCTGGGGGATCGCCATCAATAGTGGCAACGGCAGGTCGAGCGCCTGACTGAGGAGTAGCCGGTTGACGCCGGCATGAGCGACAAGCAGGATCGCGCCGACTGCGTCGTGCCGCAGCTCGCGCCATAGCGGCAACGCGCGCGCCAGGCAATCGGCAAAGCTCTCGCCGCCTGGGGGGCGAAAGCCTAGAAGATCTTGACCGCGCGCGGCATAGCGCTCTGGCTCGCTGGCGGCCACTTCGGCGCGCGCGCGGTTTTCCCAGCTGCCAAGTGCAATTTCGCGCAGTTCGGGGCAGAGGCGCGGGGTGAGGGCATGGCGCGTTGCGATGGTTTGCGCGGTTTGTCGCGCGCGCGTCAAATCGCTGCACAGTATGGCGGCGAGCGGTTTATCGGCGAACCAAAGCGCGAGTCGCAGGGCTTGCTGCTCGCCCAGCGCCGACAATGCCAGATCGGTTTGGCCGACAAAGCGACCACTCGCGGTTTCATCCAGCGCGCCGTGCCGGACCAAGTATAGGGTTTGGCTCATAAGGTTTCCGTTCGGATGACGCGTTTTGGACCCGGTTGGCACAGTGGTCCCATTGCCAGCTCAAGTCGCAGACAGAGTCCGGTATCCGCCTCGGCGCGCACAATCGCCGGGTTGCGTTCGAGCGCCAGGCGCGCGCGCGCGAGCAGGGTGCAACGGGGGGTGCTGGCGCGCGTGCTTGGCGCTAACACAATGTCGAGAGTATCCGGCGGCCCTCGGCGCAATGTCGCGCAACAGTCGCTGATCTCCGGGTCGGCAAACAGCGCTTGATCCAGTTCGGTCATGGTGAGCATCGCATTCGGCGCCAGCATGATGGCGCTACCCACGCGTTGTTCAAGCGGAGCCAGGCGCTGGAGTACCGAGCCGCAGCCGCAGCCAGACGGTAGTCGGCGCGAGATATCGCCGGTTCGATAACGAATCAGGGGCATGCCGCGTCGCGTCAGGGTGGTCACCACGATTTCACCACTTTGCCCCGCCGCGAGTGTTCGGCCCGACTGTGGGTCGATAATTTCGAATAGCAAATCAGCTTCGCGCAGGTGATAGCCCTGGTGCGCCGCGCAATCGACCCCGCCGCCCAGCCCCATCTCGGTCATGCCATAGTGCTCAAAAACGTCACAGTTCCAGGTTTGTTTCAGCTCTTGGCAGAGTTGTGGCGCGACCTGGTCGGCACTCAGCAGAACACGCGCCACCCGCGTGTTGACCGGGGCGCAACGCAATAAAGAACGAAGCTGGCCCGGCGTGCCGGCGATCACGTCAGGCGGTTCGCGCGCGATCAATGCCAGCGTTGCCGCCATATCGCATATCGGCCCGACCGCCATGGGAATGGCGCCGAGTCGGGTCACAGCGCTAGCCAGCAGGGTGCCAATGCTGCCTGGACGGGCGCAGGGAAATAGAATCAACACCCGATCGCCACGCTGGGTGAGTAGCGACATGCCATGTTGAAAGAAATCGACGCAAGCGGCTTGTTCTTCTTCGGTGAAAAACAGCCGCTTTGCCGGGCCGCTGGTGCCTGAAGTTTCTAGCGTAACCACCCGGCTGATCTGGCTCTGCGAGACGCACAGCAGCGACGGTTGATTGCGGCGCAGATCGTCGGGCAGGGTGAACGGTAAGTTTTGTAGTTCCGTGAGCGAAGTCAGCTGCTCCGGCATGACCTCCGCGAGCTGGCGCCGATAGAACGGACTATGTTGCTGTGCCCAGGCCACGCTCGTGCGCAGGCGGCTGAGCTGGTGGGTCTCTAGCGCTTCGCGTGTCAGGTGGCCTGCGAGGCCGAGTCGGGTGGCAATCCACTCATCCAGAGGCGGTCCGGGTTTCATGAGGTGATCTCCTGGCGCGCAATACTGGCGCAAGTTTCACGATATAGCGTCTGACCGGATGCCGCGCTCAGGTTGTATGCGCAGAATGGAATCACGCGCTGGTCGGGACTGACTACATGAATAAAACAATCGCGTAAGCGCTCCAGGTCCAGGGTCCAGGCATCTTGAAACGCCATGCCGGAAATACTCAGGCTGCGCCGGCGTTCGGCGAGAAAAGTGTCGAAGCTGACCACGCTGACACCCGGGCAGCATGTCGATGGGCTGGGCTGCGCTGGCCGCACCCACTGCGCCGCAACCACTTGGCGCGCGTGTTTCACTGCATCCCGCGCGTCGGCTGCCTTGGGCGGGGCGCCACAGCCGCAGCTCGCGCGCGACTGGGTTGGGTGAATCTGCTGCGCGGCGTCGACATAGAAACTGCCGTTGAACGAGCAATAGGCGTTTTCCGCCGAGCCGGGATTAAACGATGAGGCGAGCACGCGCCCCGCGGTTTGTCGCTCGATCTCGCCCATGACCTCGGGCAGGGTGATGCGGTCGCTATCGCGTGGAGCGCTGGGATAGCGGCCAAAATAGCTGATCGGCTGAAAATGCACCGCACGCACGCAGGGCGTGTTTTGCGCGGCAAAGTCGATGATCGCGCCGATTTCCTCGATATTGACTCCGGGCACCAGGGTTGGCACTAAAACCACCCCCAGGCCCAGGTCGCGGCAACGCTCAATCGCCGCTTGTTTGCGCGCCACCAGATCAATGCCGCGAATCTGGCGGTAGCTTGCGTCGCTCAGTCCGTCGAATTGGAGAAATACGCAATCCAGCCCGGCATCGGCCAGTCGCTTGGCGTAAGCCGCGTCCTTGGCCAGGCGAATGCCGTTGGTATTAATTTGAACAAAGTCAAAGCCCATGGAGCGCACCAAGGCGACAATCTGCGGCAGGTCGTTGCGCACGGTCGGTTCGCCACCAGATAACTGAATATTCAGCGCCGAGCCGTGTGCCTGCAGCAGGGTTAGCCATTGGCGAATTTCAGCCAGATCCGGATCGGCGTGCTGCGCGCCGGCGGCGGCGAAACACACTGGGCAACGCAGATTGCAGCGCTGGGTGACTTCCAATAGCACACAGCACGAGTGTTGACGGTGCTCCGGGCACAGGCCGCAGTCGAATGGACAGCCGCGCGCCACCGGTGTCTCGCAGACCGGCGCTGGCACTTTGGCATGGGTTGCCGCGCCCCAGCGCGTGTAGGACGCCAGTCCGCGCCAGATAATCGTGCTAAAGCGACCGTGTTGCGGGCAGGTCTTGACCAGGTAAATATTGTCGTCGACGGCGACGCGTTGCGCCGCCAACCGCTCCAGACAGATGGGGCAGACACTCTCGGTGTCAGCCAGAACTTGAGCGCTCATATTGTGACTCCTTAGAGCCTGTCGGGCTTTGGAGCCCGACAGGCTCCTGGCCTCGTGGCGGCGAGCAGCTGGCTCAGCGGGCAACCGGTCAGGCGCTCAATCGCGTCGGCTACGACGCGCGCGCTGGCATAGCGCCGTCGCGCGCCGCGCAACGCCTCGGGATTGTCGCTGAACCGCTCGAATGCCGGTTGAAAACGGGCTTCTAAACCGACGATCTGATCTTGCCACACCATTTTGTCGGCCAGATAAACGATGGCGGCGTCGTCGGGAACGTCACCGCTAAACTCCAGATCCATATGCTGGGCGATGATAGTGGCGATATCCGTAAAACCGAAGTCATGCATGATCACGGCGCCAGCAAAGGCGTGATTGGGTCCGTCCTTGGCGATATCGTGCAGCAGAGCGCCAGCCCAGATTTTCTCGAGATCGAGTGCCACACCATTGTGGATCAGCGCTTCGGCAATGCATCGCGCCACCTGCGCCACGCGCCGCAGATGGCGCTCAAGCCGGTCGTCAGGCTGAAACCGCGCCAAAAGGGCCTCGCACTCTTCGGCGCTGGGGATCAAGCGCCGCGCGGCGAGCGCGGACAGCCGGCAATAGTCTTCGGGCGTATCCATGTCATACAAAATCCCTTGGTCGCACAGCGCCAGCTCAGTGGCCGCGTCCTGATGCTGTTGCAGCAGCGCCTTGAGCCCGCCGGCTGGATCTTGATGGGCGCAAATCGGTACGAACAACGAGCGGCGGATCATGGGCGGGTGTCCGCGCTGGCCGCGAAACGTCGGGTAGAGCACTTGGGTGCGTGCGTCAAAGGGGTGGCGCAACAGTTGGCGCACGCTGGCCGCGCGAACCAAGGGAATGTCGACCGGCAGCAAAAGACAGGCCTCGGCGCTGTCGGGCAGGGCGGAGATGCCGCGCACAATGCTTGAATACATGCCGCGATCGAAATCGGGGTTGTACGCGCTGCGAGCGCCGAGGCGGGCGATCTCACTGTGCAGCGTCTCGGCGTGGTGACCGGTGACCACGCAGACATCATCGACTCCCGCCGCGCGCAGTTGATCGACCACCGTGCTGAGCACGGTGCCATTACCCAGCGGCAACAGGGGCTTGAAATTGCCCATGCGCCGCGAGTAACCGGCCGCCAGTACAATCGCCGAAACGGGCTGCAAAATCTGGGTTCCCATGCGCGGCTCCAGTTTGACGGATTCAATCAACGTCGGTGTCAGTGTGAGGTGTGTCGAGCGCAAAGTCGTTGACCTCGAGAATTTCGAATACCTTGCGTACCGCCGCCAGTGTCAGATCGGGACAGCGCTCAACCTTGAGGCGGGGATCGTTCAGCGTAATGTCGGCGCAATTGATGCCGCCATACTTGGGCTGGCACTCATCGCGGAACCATTCGCTAAACTCCTCCAGCATCAATGGCAAACTCGGGTGCGCGTCTTCATCGCGCCCGCCCTTGCCGGCGTATAGCCCGAGCAGACAGCAACCCCCGCTCAGTACGCCGCAGGTCATGCCGCAGCCCATGCCCTGCGCCAGGCCCGACATCGCGCGCAACAGCTCCGGGCTGCGGCGTCCCTGGGCATCCAGCCCCATGGTGACCATGATGTGACTGCAGGTAAATCCTTGCAGCGAGAGTTCGGCCACACGAAACGCTTCGTCATGCATGATGTTCTCCTGGTGTTAAATAGCGCGCGCCAACAGCAGAAAATACCCTGGTCGTCTGGCCGCAAGGCGCTGGGTGTAGGCGCGAGCCTGCGAGTGATTCAGTTGCGGCGCCCATAACGACTCAGCCGCGCCTTGTTCAAAAATCAGACGCGCGATAAATACTTTGAGCACCTCCGAGCGATCTTCCCAGACCTCGAGTCTGAAGCCGGCGTCTTGCAGCGCGCCCAGCCAGCTGTCCTGATCGCTGATGCGCGCCACACACGCCGGTACCGCTTCGTCCGACGGAAAATCAGCGCCCGCTTGGCGCGCGTAAACATCACTGAGCGCCAGAACGGCCCCGGCGCGCAGCACGCGCCGGCACTCGTTGAGGGCGCGCGCGCGATCTGGCACCAAAGACAGACTGCATTCGGCCAGCATGCCGTCCTGGCTGGCGTTGGCAAACGGCAACGCGGTGGCCGAGGCCGCGACCCAGTGACTTACCGGATGCCGACGCAGTGCTTCGGTCAGGGTGGCGCTCTCTAAGTCTATCCCGACCGCCCGACAGCCATGCTCGGCAAGCAGTTCGGTGCTGGCGCCGCAACCGCAGCCCAGGTCGATGATCTGTTGGCCGGCTGCGAAACCAGCGCGCGCGATCATCTCGCGCGTCAGTTGCAAGCCGCCCGGACGCAGCGGCTCGGCGCTGTCACCGCCCAACTGCCCGCTGCCGTAGGGGTGGGAGAGAGCACAATCCATCACTTGTCCTCCAGCGCTTGTTCAACCTGCAGCATCTTGCCGCTGGCCAGTTCCTCGGGAACATAGGTGAAACCGCAGCCGGGACAGCGTGGCAATTCCACCGGAAACGAATTGCCAAGATAGCTGACCGTGACCGGCATACTCACCAGTGTCAGTTGGCAGCGGGCGCATATCAGTTTTGGAGCGGCGCTTTGCTCGGCTTTCATGGCTTGGCCTCCAGTTCCATGCGATGGCTGTAAGCGCGAAAAATCTCATAGCCCGCTGGGCTTGCGAGGTATTCCACCCAATAGGTGATGACTGTTGGCCGGTAGCTGGCAATTGAATGTCCGTTCTCAGGGTCGATGAGCTTGACACCGCTTTCTTCGGCGTGTCGAACCACCTGGCGGATGTCTGGTTCCAAGATCAATTTGCGTTCGATATCGGCGTGTACCTCGGGCGCGATCAATAGCGGCGGTTCACTGGCTTCGAGTTCTATGCTTTCGCCCCACAGCGTGTGCAATAAATGGGTTTTTAGTCGCGCGCGGCTTTCCTGCCGGCGTGAAAACCCGGGGTCGGGGCGCGCGGCATTGTCCTCGGCGCCCGGCAGCAGCAGGTCGAGAATGTGCAGCGCGCGTTTGCCACGGCGCGCGAAATTGTCGCGGCACATAGCGCAGTAGGTGAGATAGTCCGCCGGGTCCTGCGCGATGCGCTGGTCGATGACCTTGTTGCTGACTTCCGGGTTGGCGAAGGAGGCCAGACCGCCAAAACCACAGCAGGTGGATAGCCCGGGGGCGTTGAGTTCGGTGACCTCTACCCCGATGCCGGTCAGTAAATGACGGATGCTGGCGCGAATCCCTGCTTCATGGCGCGTGGTGCATGGGTCATGAATCGCCAGGCGGCGTGGCGGGGCGCTCAGCTCTGGCGCGGGTGTCGGCAGGCCGACGCGTTCCAGCACGGTCCACAGCGATTCGACTTCCATCTCGGGCTGGGCGTGTTTCAGGGTACTAAAACAGCTGGAGCAAGCGGTCACGATCTTGGGCTTGCCCAGCGCGGCCCATTGTTGCGTCAGCACTTGCTGCTGAGCCAGGAACAGATCCTGACGTCCGGCCCAGCGCGCCGGCGCGCCGCAGCAGTCCAGCATTAGTCCAACGCCGCCGTCGATCGCGCCACACAAATGCGCGTAGATTTGCTCAACGTGGCGCGGGCTGGACGCCGACAATTGGCAACCGGGGAAAAACAGCAGGCCGCTGTGTTCGTGTCCGGGTTGATGGCGCGCCATGGCAAAGGCCGGGCTTTGGCTGAAGGCCATATCGCGCAGGGCGAAATCGTGATGCGACGCCGGCATCTTGCCCTTGGCGTTTAAACTTTCGCGCGCTTCAAGACAGACTTCACCCATGGATAAATCATTGGGGCAGACCGCCTCGCACAGCCCGCAAAGCATGCAGGAGTCCAGCATGCGATTGGATTTGTGCTGCCCCAGGACGATGCCGTCATTGTTGTAAATTTCGCGGATATAGCGTTTGGGGTAGGCGCCGTAATGTTCCAGATAGGGGCAGACGCGCACGCACTCCAGGCAATGACAGGGAAAGCAGCGCGCGGCCTCTTGTTGGGCTTCTTGCTGGCTATAGCCAGCCTCGGGGTTGTGCGGCGCGATCGCCGGCAAGGGGGGAAAGCGCGCGCTATCCACCACGAGCCGGCTGGCGTAAATCCCCTGATCGTCACGGTTGGCCTCCAGCGAGGCGCCCTGCAAATAGCGGTCGATCGACATCGCCGCGTAGCGCCCGTCGTAGAGCGACGTGATCGGTGAATAGCCCGCGCCGTAACGTAACGCCCCGCCGGCAAAGATCTTGGGGTGGCGGGTGGCGAAGGTGGTGGCGTTAATCTCCAGACTTCCATTCAACATCAGCGGATCGACCGCGCACGCCACGGGGCCCACGCCGAGATACAACGCTTCGAACTCTTGCAGCAAGTTCTCGATGCCGGCTTGGTCCAGCGCAATGGGCGTGTTTAAGCGGATCTCGATGCCGCTCGCTAGTACGCGTTCCAGATCGGCGCCGATCGTTTCCGGCGGCAGCGTGGCGGCATAGTCCGCATATAGACGCGGCACTAGCTGGCTCTGGGCTTCGAACAGCGCCACGCTGTGACCCTTGATATGCAGCTCGAACGCGGCGGTGAGGCCGGACAGGCCGGCGCCGATCACCGCGATGCGCCGCCTGACTTGTGGCCGTTGCACGCGCAACGGCAGAGAAGAAAAACCATATTCGACACACGCGCGTTCCAGCGCGTGAATCTGTATTGGAGCGCCAGCTTCGGCGCGTTTGCAGGCCGATTCGCAAGGGTGATCGCAAATCCTGCCGATGATGCCGGGAAACGGAATACTGCGCGCAAAAACGCCAAACGCCTGGCTGAAGCGCCCGGCGGCCAGGTGTTCCATTATGGCGCGCGCATCCACATGCACCGGGCAATGACTACTGCAGGCCGGCGCTTGTTCCTCGATGCAACGAGCTTCCCATTCGCGAACCTTTTGGCCGTCCATGGTGTGACTCCTGTTTCAGACTGCGAGCCTCGGCTTGTCGAGGCAGAAGCCCGGGCGGTCGCGCCGCCCGGGCCGAGTACTACGACCTAGCGTGCAGGAGCCTTTCGGGCGTTGGGACTTCAACGCCCGAGAGGTTCCTATACGTGTGCCGGGACTATGCCTGGCTTACCAGCGGCTTTCTCGTCTAGTGCCGCTTTGATCAATTCCGGCAGTGCCGGCACCTTGAAAATCCGCACGCCGCAGGCGTTGTAAATGGCGTTGAGAATCGCCGGGTGCGGCGCGGTCAGCGGTGCTTCGCCGACCCCCGCTGCGCCATACGGTCCATAAGCGCGCGGTGTTTCCAGATAGAGAATCTCCATGTTGTCCGGCACGTCGCGCGGATAAGGCAGGCCGCAGTCGAGCAGGTTGGTGTGTTTCTTCAGATCGTCAAAATCTTCGGAGAGCGCCAGGCCGATGCCTTGCGCCAGACCGCCGTAGATTTGGCCATCCACCGTGACCCGGTTGATGATGGTGCCGACGTCCACCGCGGTGGTGAACTTGACCACCGTGACCTTGCCGGTTTCGATGTCGACCACCACTTCAGGCATGAACACTTCGTACATGTAGACTGGGAACGGATCGCCCTGTCCGGTGATCGGGTCGATGCCGGTGCAATCCTCGGCGACCCACTTGCCGTCATAACGCAACGGGATTTTCTCGGCGACCATCTCGGCATAGCTGCGATAGCTGCCATCCGGCTTGCGCATCGCGTTCAGCAGCATTTCGCACGAAACTTTAATCGCTTGACCGACGAAAACGTTGGAGCGGCTGCCGCCCGAAGGACCGCTGTTGGGCAGGCGCGTGTCGTTCATCACCAGCTTGATCTGCAGCGGAGTAATGCCGAGTTCGCGCCGCAGGGTTTCGTGCGCGAAGGTCAGGGTTCCCAAGTCCGCGCCTTGACCGTGGTCCTGCCAGGAGTTGTACACGGTGACGCCGGTGGCTGTCAGCTCGACCGCCGACTCGGCGCTATCCGGACCATCCAGACCGCAGCCATAGATCCCGATAGACAGCCCGATGCCATATTTTTTCTCTGGTGTCGACAGCGCGGCGCGGCGCTGCTTGGCTTGTTCCCATTTTGGCCGGATCAGATCCAGCAGCGGTTCCAGACACAGAACATCGGGTTTTTGCCCGGTCGGTGTGGTGGCGCCTTCGCGATAGACGTTGATGTAACGTAACTCCAGCGGATCCATGCCAAGCTTTTCCGCCAGCACATCCATGGCGATTTCCGAAGCCAGGAAGGCTTGCGGCGAGCCATAAGCGCGGAAGGCCGAACCCCAGGCATGGTTAGTGCACACCGTGCGGCCATGACCGCGGATGTTCTTGATGTCGTAGCCGGCGCCGGTGAACTGCCCTTGACGCGTGGTGACCAAGTCACCGAATTCCGAATACGGGCCATGGTCCAGCCACCAATCCAGTTCCATCGCCAACAACTTGCCGTCCTTGTCGGCGCCGAGTTTGACTTTGACGTCCGCCGGCGAGCGCTTGCCGGTATAGGTGATGTTTTGGTACTGGGTATAGACCAGAGAAACCGGGCGTTCGGTGGCCATGCAGGCGACGCCGAGCAGGGCTTCGATGGTCGGGCTGAATTTGTAACCGAAGGTGCCGCCGGTCGGGTTTTGAATCAGGCGCAGTTTGTCTGGCTCGATGCCGAGTCCGGGGGCAATCATGGCGTGGTGCAAGTGCAGGCCGATACTCTTGGATTGAATCGTCAGCACCCCTTCATCGTCGAAGTAGGCGCAGCCGCAGTCCGGTTCCAGGTGCAAGTGCGGTTGGCGACTGCAGTAAGTTTCGATATCAACCACCGCGGCGGCTTGGGCCATCAATGGCGCGGTGTCCTCGCCTTTTTCAACTCCTTGTTCGAAGTAGACGTTCGGCACCCCGGGGTGGATTTCCAAGGCATCCGGCTCTTGCGCGGCCCAGCCGTCCATATAGGCTGGCAGCACTTCCAGATCGACCTTGACCCGGGCAGCCGCTGCGCGCGCGTGCTCCACGGTGTCGGCGCAAACAATCGCAATCGCATCGCCGAACTGGAAGATTTTTTCCTGACACAAAATCGGACGGTCCCAGCCATCGCCCTTGTTGGTCGGGAAGGTGATCAGGCCGGTAATCGCGTTGCGGCCCTTGACGTCTTTCCAGGTGACGACCTTAACCACGCCCGGCATGCTTTCCGCTTCGCTGGCGTCGATCCCCTTGAGGTTGGCGTGCGACACTTCGGCTTGCACTAGCGCCAAATGCAGTGTGTCCGGCGGCATGTGCATGGTGACGTCGGCGCCGAAGTCCCAGGTGCCGGTGACTTTAGCCAGAGCCGAAGGGCGGTGGTATTTGGAACCCATGATGCTGCCGTTGTCCGGCGGTAGGGGCGCGAGCAAGTCATCCTTGCTCTTTTCCCCGCGTAGCACCGCGGCGGCATCCATCACCGCGTCGACCAGTGGCTGATAGCCGGTGCAGCGGCAGGCGTTGCGGTTACGGTTGAACCAGGTGCGCACATCTTCGCGCGTCGGGTTGTGATTTTTGTCGAGCAGCGCCTTGGCTGACATGATGAAGCCCGGGGTGCAAACACCGCACTGCGCGCCGCCGTGCGCCATCCACGAAACTTGCAGCGGGTGCAGGTCGGCAGCGGTGCCGATGCCTTCAATCGTGACGATTTTATCTTCTGATTTATACTTGCCGACTGGAACCATACAGGCCTTGATCGGCTTGTTATTGATCAATACGGTACACGTGCCGCATTGACCGGTGTCGCAACACACCTTGCAGCCGGTGAGTAGCATGTTTTCACGCAACACATCGGACAGTTTCTTCTCAGTGTCGACAATCAACGAGCGATCCACGCCGTTGATGTTCAGGGTAAGTCTTTTCATGACAGTCTCCCATTAGATGACAATTCAAAAGTGAATCTTCAGGCGCTGTGTCCAAGGGCCTGTCGGACTTTTGCGTCCGACAGACTCCTAACTTGCCTGCTGCAACTTAACTTCTGGTTCATCGGGGGCCGCCAAGCCCAAATGAGGTAAGGCGGCTTTGCTGCGCCGGCGGCAGGCGACCATCTCCGCCAAAATCGAAATCGCAATTTCTTCCGGGGTCTGGGCGCCAATATCCAGCCCGACAGGTGCGTGCACCGCTTTGAAATGTTCGGCGCGGCAACCTTCTTTTTGTAATTCGTGAAAAATTCCGGTGACCTTGCGCTTTGAGCCGATCATGCCGATGTAGCGCGCAGGGGTAGAGATGGCCCAGCGCAGTACGCGCATGTCACTTAGGTGGCTCGGAGTTAAAATCAAGATGTAGGACGCCGGGGTTGGCGCCAGTTGCGCCATCGCCGCATCCAGATCGGCCACTACGATATCGCGCGCTTCCGGGTAGTTTTGCCGGTTGGCGAAGGCGGGGCGATCATCGATCACCACCACGTCAAAGCCGGCTGGTCGCGCGACTTGATAGGTGGCGCGGCCAGTGTGCCCGGCGCCGAAAATGTATAGCGTCGGGGCGGCCACCAGTGGCTCCACATAAATCTCCAGGCTGCCACCGCACACCATGCCGGCGTCGAGTCCCGGTTGCTTGTTGAGATCGAAACTCACCGTTACCGGTTTTTCGCGCTCGATCACTTCGCGCGCGACACGGATGATTTCCCATTCAGCGCCACCACCGCCGATGGTGCCGACAATCGAGCCGTCGTCCCGGATCAGCATCTTCGCGGTGATAAACGACGGGATCGAGCCCTGGGTGTTGATGATGGTCGCTAGCGCCGAATTGCGACCCTCGCGGCGCAAGCGGATGATTTCTTCATAAATGTCCATGATGTCCTCGCGATTAGCGCTCTGTGCACGAAATGCACGGATCGATGCTGTTGACGATGATGGCAATGTCGGCGATCTTGGCGTTTTTCAGCATGATGCGCAGTGCATCCCAGTTCATGAAGCTGGGCACGCGCCACTTGACCCGTTCCGGTTTGGGGGAGTCGCCAACCCGCACGTAGTAGATCAATTCGCCGCGCGGCGCTTCGCACTTGGCGATCGCTTCGCCCGGAGGAATGGCCGGTCGCTCGGCGCTCGCCACGGTGGGGCCGGTAGGCAGGTCGCGCAGGCACTGGCGGATAATGTCGATTGCGGTGCGCACCTCGGCCAGCCGCACCATGGCGCGCGACCAAACGTCGCCGTCAGCCAGTGTGTGCACCTCGACGTCCAGACGGTCATAGGCGGTATACGGCGCTTTGATGCGCACGTCGTAATTGATGCCCGAGGCGCGCGCCACCGGGCCGACCACGCCGCAGTCCAGCGCATCGGCATGCGACAGCACCCCGACTCCGCGCGTGCGACCGAGAATCGAACCATTGCTGCGGTACATATCAATGACTTCGATCACTTCGGCATCGATGGTATTCAACTGTTGACTCAGGTAGGCAATGCCTTCGGCGTCGATGTCATAGCGCACGCCGCCAATCGCGTTGGCGCCGATGTCCATGCGATTGCCGAAAGCGCTTTCCTTGACGTCCTGCATCCGCTCGCGAATTTCCATTACATGCATGAACAGGGTTTCGAAGCCGACCAGGTGCGCCAGAATCGCGACGTTAAATAGATGCGAGGCGACGCGTTTGACTTCATCGGCGATTACGCGCAGATATTCACCGCGCTCGGGCACCACGATCCCGGCGATTTTCTCAATCGCCATGGCATAGGCCTGGGGATGGCTGTTGGAGCACAAGGAGCAGATGCGTTCGGTCAGCACCACGTTTTGGAAAATATTGCGCTTGGTCACCAGATATTCGACGCCACGATGCACATGCCCGGCATGAATGTCGACATTGGCAATGGTCTCGCCATGCACATCGATGCGGAAGTACATCGGCTCTTCCAGCGCGACATGCAATGGACCAACCGGAATGGTGAAGTTACTCATGATGTCTTCCCCGTTTGTGCCATGATCTTTTCCCACAGGCCCTTGGTGGTGGCGCTATTGGCCAGGGTGGAGAGCGGAATCAGGCGCTCCAACACCGAGCTTTCGATGCCCGGGTCGAGAAACAGACGGCGCGGGTCGGGATGGTGCAGCACCTCCAGGGCGTAAATTTCCATGATTTCGCGCTCTGGCCAATCGGCGCCACGATACAGTTCGGTCAGCGACTCCACCGCGCCACCGGCAGGGATGTGGACCACCAGGGTTAAGGTGGCGCCGTCGAGATCGAAGTGATAGTCGACTTCGTAGGCTTTACCCCCATTCTCCACGCCACCGAAAAAGGTTGCGGGCAATGGTGCGGCTTCACCTTCTTTCGGCGTCGGAACGGACGGCGCCTTGGGTTGAAACACGGTGATAGTCGACAGCCGGGCATCGAGCACTTTGAGGCGCGCGGCCACCGCGAGTAAATCGTCGTGGCTGGCCAGTACGCACCAAGCGCAAGTGACGCCATGGCCATCGGTGTCCTGAGTGAACTGGATTCCCGCTGGAGCGGCGGCGCTGAGGCGCGCTTCGATATCCATGGGTTTGATCATGATGAAACCCCTCTTTCCGCCATGGCTTTTTTACGACAAGCCGGGCAAAGGTGACGTTGCTGTTCGATTTCCTCGGCGGAAAACGGTGGCTCGACGCCGACCGGGTTGGGCGCCGATGACAAGGTTTTCCCTCCGCACTGACTGCAACTGATGTAGGGCAGGAGTTCGCGAATCGCCATTTCGTAGGCGTGCTCGGCTGCGTGCGCCATGTGCCAGTCATCACTTTGATAGATCGCCTTGGTCGGGCAATAAAATTCGCAAAGTCCGCAGAACACGCAGGTGTTGTGCCACATCATGAAACGCAGGCCTTCCGGCGTTTTATCGAAGCGGATGGCGCCACCGGCGCACACCTGCTCACAAGCGCGACAGCCCGTGCAGGCCGCCAGGTTGAACTTGATGCGCCCACGCAGTTTTTTAGGTGTCCAGGCCTCGCCAAACGGAAAGGCGATGGTGGATGGACCACGAGCCAGATTGCGGGCAAAAATTTTCAGAATGTTCATGGCCTCTCCTCAAAGACGCTCGCGCCAGATGGCAATGGCCTGGGCCACGCCCTCGATGATCGCCTGCGGACGCGGCGGGCAACCCGGGACGTTGATGTCGATCGGAATGAACTGCCCCAGCGGCGCGTGCACCGCGTAACTTTCACGGAAGACGCCGCCCGAAATCGGACAGATCCCCACCGCGACCGTGACCTTGGGGTCGGGAATCTCGGCGTAGACGCGCAAAACGTCTTCCTTGATGCGCGCGGTGAGCGGCCCGGTAATCAGGACGATATCGGCATGGCGTGGACTGCCGCAGTATTGGCAGCCCAGCCGTTCGACGTCGTAGCGTGGAATGCAGGCGGTAGTCGCGCACTCGACATCGCAACCATTGCAGGAGCCTGCATTGATTCGATAGATCCAGGGCGAGCGCGCGGCCAGTTGCCGGGATTTATCCGCAATCTTTTGGATTAAAGTGGTCATGGCATGCTCCTCATCTAACGATGACAACGATGGCGAGACTCAAGAGCGACAGCGCCAGCGGCCACTTGAGGAAGAAGCGGAAGGCCTGGTCGATGCGCATCCGACCACAAGACACCCGCAGCACGGTAACGCCCAGCAGCATCAGCAGTAATAACTTGGCCAAATGCGCCAAGAGGCCCAGCGCCCCGGAAGGGGCTAGCGGCATGAACAGGGCCACGCCCAAACTCAGGACCACCACGGCTTTTAGCGCCGACATCACCTTGAATAAACCCAGGGCCGGCCCCGAGTATTCCAACAGCGGGCCTTCCAATACTTCGGTTTCCGCCTCGGGAATATCGAACGGGATGATGCCGAGGTTTGCCGGGTAAAAGGCGATGAAAGCCGCAAGCGCCGGCCACATCACCGGGTCGAATAGAAACGCGCCGTGCCGTTGTTGATAGGCGATGATTTCCGGCAGCGAGAAGCTGATCCAGCCGCCCTGACCGATGCCCGTGCGCAGCGCCACCGCCATCACTACCAGCACCAATGGTCCTTCGTAGGCCAGCATCAATGCCATTTCCCGAGAGAAACCAATGGCGCCGAAGGGGGAACCCGAGGCAGAACCTGCCACCATTAACACCACCGCGGGCACGGTCAGCAGATAAAGCAGTACCAGCAGATCGCCCAGCACCGGGTCGGGGGTGTAAACCCCTGCGATCGGCACCAGGGCCGCGGCCAGGATCATCGATGCCGCGCCGATCAGTGGCGCGCCAAGGAAGACCGGCTGTGCCGCGACATCGGGCACCATGGTGCGTTTGCGCGCCAGTTTCACCAGGTCGTAAAACGGTTGTGCCAGGGGTGGCCCGACCCGGCGCTGCAGGCGCGCGGCGAGGCGTCGGTCGGCGCCTTTGAGCGCCAAACCGAGAATCAGGGCAAACAGGCCGCCGGGAAACAGTAGTACCGCGAGCGGATAGGTATATGAGCTGAACATGACGCGTCTCCCTTAGTCCGGTGTAGTGTGTTGGTCGCGCGGGCCGGATTCGGTCTGCGCATCGTCTAAATATCCGGTCGAGCGCGAAGCGTGCAGCAAACCGCGAATGACTGCGTCCGGGCTTTCAAACAGATTCGACGCGCCCATATGTCCGACGGCGGCGGGTAGATCGTCGACCCCGCACAGGTGAATCGGTGAGCGGATGACCGCGGCGCCGCGTCCCAAACGCAGGTAGAACGAGCCGAGGCCGGTGACGATCAGTAGCAACCCGCTTAGTACGCCGGGATGCCAACCACCACTGCCCGGCAGCGCGCCGGTCCAGCTGGCGGCGATTGGCGCAATGCCCAGTTGGGTTTCAAGCGCGGCAATTGGCACGAGCAGCAAGCCTGGCATGAGTCCAATCAGCACACAGCCGGCGGTGAGTATTCCCATCGGCACCAGCATGATGGCTGGTGCTTCTTGCGCGTGTTCCGCCGCGGCGCCTGGCGCGCCCATAAAGGCGGCATGCGCGAATTTAAGAATCGCGGCCAGGGTGAACAGGCTGGAAATCAGAGCGAAAATGCCGAGTACATAGTGACCGGATTGAAACGCCGCCATATAGATCAGCCATTTCGAGGCAAAGCCATTCAACGGCGGGATACCGGACAACGATAGGCCCGCGAACAAGAAGATCCCGAAGGTGATGGGCATTTTGCGACCCAGTCCCCCCAACTGATCCAGCGTGGTGGCGTGGCTCTTGACCATGATGCAGCCGGCGCAGAGGAACAGCAGATCCTTGAGCAGCATGTGGTTGACCAGATGCATCAGCCCACCGGCCACGCCCAGACTGGTGCCGAACGACAAGGCCATGGTGATGTAGCCGAGCTGACACACGGTGCTGTAAATCAGCAAGCGCTTGATCCCGGTTTGAATCACCGCCATGGCGCCGGCGTAAAGCAGGGTGACGCCGCCGATGACCGAAATCGCATCCATGATCAGCGGCTGGCCGGACACCGTGCCCAGGCGCCCCAGCAATGCGGCGCCGCCGAACAGCGCAAACATCTTCAGTACACCGTAGGGGCCGCTCTTCAGTAATACCGCCGAGATATAGCCGGACACCGGGGTAGGCGCCGTAGCCGGGTGCATTTGGTAATCAATGCGCATCGGCAACATCGCCGCCTTCATCAGCATGCCAAGCAGTACCAGAATCAGCGCCGAGCCGAGCCAGGTGAGCGACATGGCGGGCGCCGCGCGCGCCACCGCCGCGAACTCGAAGCTGCCAGCGGCGGTGCCGAGCATGGCAATACCGATGAACATCAAGCTGGCGCCGACGGTATTGAAGATGAAATATTTGAATGCTTCGCGCCGGGCGTCCGCGGTTTCTTCATGCACTAGCGCCACGTACAGCGCCCAGCTGCTCATCAACTCCCAGAAGGCGAAGAAGTTGAAGAAGTCATGGCTGCCCGCCATGCCGAGCAAACCGGCCATCATCAGTGAGAATGCGGCGTAAAAGCGCCCCTGGGCATGGCCATGCGCCATGTAGCCGGTGGCGTAGGCCATGTTCAGGGTGCCAACACCCGAGACCAGTAGCGCGAAGGCGAACGACAGCCCATCGTAATGCTGGGGTTCGGCCAGTACCGCGCAGAAGCTGGCGGCGGCGACGATGATCGCCAGACGGCCCGCCTGGGTTTCAGAGCGTTTACCAACCAGCCAGACGGCGAGGGCGCCGAGTGCCGCGATCGTTGCCGCGGCAGGCCAGATCATGGTGAGATTCGGCAAAACGACGGCGGCTTGGCCGGCCTGATGCGCAATTTGATCGGCCACCGCGCGCACCGCGTTAATCTGCGGGCCGGGCATTACCCCGCCAAACACAATCGCCGCCGCCAGAATGCCAATGGCGCTGAGCATCGACGCCGGGGCGTCTTTAACATCCGCCGGACCGTTGTAGGGATGGAAGAACAGCAGGCGGGCGATGCGTAGATAGTAGAAGGCGGCAATGATGCTGCCCAATAACAGTAGTGCGGCAATGTCGACACGACCGGCGGCCACTGCGGCGGTGACCATCAAAAACTTACTGATGAAGCCGGAGAAAGGCGGCAGACCCATAATCGCCACCGTGGCCAGGGCGTAGCAACCGGCGCTGAACGGCATCTTGCGTCCGAGCCCCGCCAAATCCTGGATCTGGCGCTTGCCGCTCTTTAAAATAAAGGCCCCCGCGGCGAAGAACAGCAAGGTCTTCATCATTGCATGGTTGGTGACATGCAGCAGCGCGGCGCTGGTGGCCAGCGTGGTGCCCAGGCCGAGGATCGCGGCAATTTCACCGATTTGCGCCAGGGTCGAATACGCCAGCATGCGTTTGATTTCAGTCTGCCACAGGGCCATGACCTCGCCGTAGAGCAAGGTGGCGCAGCCCAGGAACGAAATCAGCAGGCCGAGATGCATGCCATGATCCGCATATCGCGCCAGGGCGCCGACGCCAAAAATAACGTACAGCACTTTGACCAGACCAAAGATACCGGCCTTGGTCAAGATGCCGGACAGCGGCGCCGAGATCGATGACGGTGCTTCCGGGTGCGCCAGTGGTAGCCAGGAATGCAATGGCACCAGACCGGCCTTGACCGCGAAACCGATCAAGAAACAGGTGGCGGCCAGCGCGCCGGCATACATATCGATGCCGCCGATTTTTGCCGCCACGACGCTAAACTCGAAACTGGCGGTTTGCGCGTGCAATAGCAAGATGCCGAAATGCATGATGTAAGCGCCGCTGGCGCACATCAGGAAATACACCCGACCCGCTCTGAGCGCTTTTGGCGTTTGCTCTTGGATCACCAGGAAGTACGAGGTCCAGGTCATCAACTCCCAGAACACGTAGAAGTTACCGAATTCGTGCGCGCTGGCCAGTCCCAGCATTGAGCCGGTCATCAAGAACACGAAGAAGTAATAGCGATTGCTGCCCTCGGCATGCTTCATATAGCCGCGCGAATACAGCACCACCAGAAAACAGATCGCGGCAAAAACCAGCACAAACAACCGCGAAGCCGGGTCGAGGCCGGGCTCAAGGTAGGCCAGTACCAGGGTGGCCGCCGCCAGCGGCAACGCCAGATTGTCGCGTAGCGTATGTGAGTAGCGCCCCAGCGCGTAGAGCACGAAACCGCCGATGTAGGGCACTAATACCAATAATGCCCAGGGTGACTCGAATTCAGGCACCAGACTGACATTGATGACACCCGCCAGCGCTTCGGCCTGGTGCAGAAGGGGATGGGGCCAGATGCTGATTAACACCGTGATCAGTGTCAATGCCGCGGATAACGGCATGGCCAGGAATGGCGCCGCGCCAAGACTGATCTCGCGTTTGGGCGCTGTCAGGCACACGCGTTCGATGATGATCAGGTAGTAGCAGGCGGCAATGATGCTGGCCAGAGTGCCAACCGCCGCCAGCGCCCAATGACCTTGTTCGATTGCGGCGTAGAGAATCAAAAATTTACTGTAGGAGCCCTTGAATGGTGACAGGCCCATGACGGAGAACATGCCAAAACCGAACAGCGTCGCCGCCAATGGCATGCGTTGGCCGCTACCGGCCAAGTCTTCAATATTGCTCGAACCGGTGCGCCGTACCAGCCACCATGCACTGGTGACCACCAATCCGCGCATTACGGTTTGGTAGGCAATGTGCATGAAGACCCCGGTGGTGCCGGCCGGACCGCCCAGCGCCAGACCGAGAATCACATAGCCAACCTCGGCCAGGGTCGAGACGATGATCAGTCTTTTCAGGTTGTGTAACGAGAGCAGCGCCATCGTTTCTCCCAGCAGGAGAAGGATTGCGCCTAGCCAGGCCAACTGGCTAGAGTGGAGGATTGCAGGGAGCAGCATGGTGATTCCCTTCCATTGTTTCCAAATCGGGTCGTGCTGTCGGAGGGTGCCGGGCAGTCGTCAACGGGCACCGTTCGGCATCGGTTGATCGCAGTATCGGCAGCGCGTCATGTCGTCACAATGGAATCGGGGATTCTGTCAGCCCCTGTGTGTCAATACGTGACAGCCCCGGTTTTGGGACCGCCGCGCTATGGTTGTGCCGGGCAGCGCATGCTAAAAGTGAAGGCATCAAGAGAAGAAAAGAAGATAGGGGCTTAGTCATGCATGAAACCGCGATCGTCTCGGGTTTAATGCGCATCCTGGAACAACAGGCGGCACAGCACGGTGTGGATCGAATTGTGCGCGTGACGCTTAAAGTGGGGCGGTTGCGCGCGGTGGAGCCACAGCAGTTGCGTTTGTGCTTTGAAGTGTTTGCCGAGGACACCCTGGCGGAGGGCGCTGAACTTGAGATTGTTCAAATGCCGGTGCGCGCGCGCTGTAAAGACTGCGGCGTGGAGTTTGAAGTGCCACGTTTTCATTTTGACTGCCCGGGGTGCGGCGGCGGTGACGTCGACGTCTTGAGCGGCCAAGAGCTATATATCGAGAGCTTTGAGCCGGGGGCTTGAGCTGTCACGAGTTGACACAGGGCTGGATAAAACCCGGTGTATCTCTTGTCCCTGATTTGCCCTCCATGAATACTAAAAACGTAAACACGGCAAATCGCCAGTGCATTAAGGCCATGTAGTTCGAAATTTTTTTGGGTAGGTTGGCGGTTAACCGCGGGTGAACCCCAACAAAAACGCTGGCGGATGCTGAAAATGTTGGGGTTCGCGTTGCTCACCGCCAACCTACGCATAAAGTAAGTCGCCCTTGTGTCTGTGGCGCCATGGTGGAGAAATCAAATGTTACGCGATGGTCTTGCCTCACCTTTGCACCCCCCGGTACTTCGGTTGACGGACGCTGTCGGCCGGGTGATCTCGTATTTGCGTCTGTCGGTGACCGATCGCTGTAATTTGCGCTGTTTCTACTGCATGTGCGACGAAGTCAAATTTTTACCCAAGGCCGAAGTCCTGACCCTGGAAGAAATCGAACGACTGAGCGCGGTGTTCATCGGTTTGGGTATCAGTAAATTGCGCTTGACGGGCGGCGAGCCCCTGGCGCGCCCCGGCGTGGTTGATTTGATCGCGCGCCTTGGCCGCCACTTGCAGAGCGGCGCGCTGCAAGAGCTAACCTTGACGACCAATGGCACCCTGCTATCGCGCTATGCGCAATCATTGACTGACGCCGGGGTCAAGCGCGTCAATGTGTCACTCGATACCCTGAGTCCTTCAACCTTTCACGCGATTACCGGCCATGACGGGTTGCATCAGGTGCTGGCCGGAATTGACGCGGCGCGCGCCGCCGGTCTGGCGGTGCGGATCAATACCGTGGCCATGGCCGGGGTCAATGAAGACGAGTTCGATCGGCTGCTCAGCTGGTGTGGCGCGCAAGGTTGCGATATGGCTTTGATCGAGTTAATGCCGATGGGCGCGGCGCGGCACACGCGGAACAATGCGTTGTTGCTGGATACCGTGCGCCAGCGCTTGGAACAGCACTGGCATTTAACACCGCTGGCGCAAACCGGCAGTGGGCCGGCGCAATATATGCTCGTGGCCGAAACCGGGCGCCGACTTGGCTTTATCACGCCGATGAGCCATGGGTTTTGTCACAGCTGTAACCGTGTACGCCTGACCTGTATCGGCGATCTGATGCTATGCCTGGGGCATGAGGGGGGCGTTGATTTGCGTCGCCTGTTGCGCCAGGGGGGTGCGGATAGCGAGATCGCCGCGGCGATTGTTGCCGCGCTGCGCGATAAACCGCGTACTCATCACTTTACTCAGGGCGACGCGCTGCCGTTGCCTTCCCCTAAAATGTGGCAAATGGGCGGTTGAACCGCCTCGAGGATGGAGTTATGTGCGATAACTGCGGCTGTAATGTTACCCATGCCAACCGACACTTGGTCGCGGCGCATGGGCGCAAAACCATAGCGGTTCTGGAAGATCTGCTGACGGAAAACGATAAACAAGCCGTCCATAATCGCGAGCATTTTGATCAGCACGGGGTATTGGCGATTAACTTGATGTCGTCGCCCGGTAGTGGCAAGACCGCGTTATTGGAAGCCGTCATCAAGGCTTTGCCTCCCGGCTTGCGCGTGGCGGTGATCGAGGGCGATCTGGAAACGGAAAATGACGCCGAGCGGATTCGTCGCCATGGCGTGCGCGCGGTGCAGATTACCACCGGCATGGCGTGTCATCTTGACGCGCACATGGTGCATGACGCGTTACACCTGTTGAATCTAGACGAAGTCGATGTTTTATTTATCGAAAATGTCGGCAATTTGGTGTGTCCCGCCAGTTTCGATATCGGCCAGCACCGTAATGTGCTGCTGCTGTCGGTGACCGAGGGTGATGACAAAGCCGCCAAATATCCAGTGATGGTGCGCGCCGCCGATCAGGTATTGATCAGCAAGACCGATTTGCTGCCCTATATCGAAGAATTCAATGTTGCCCGGGCGCGTTCGGCGGTCGGCGCGGTGCGACGTGATTTACCGATCCTGGAAGTGTCGGCCAAGAACGGCGGCGGGGTGGCCGAATGGTTGGCTTGGCTACAGAGCGAACTCGCCGCTCAGCGCACGCGCGTGGTGCTTTCTAGCCTGAAATACCGTTCGGTCGCCTAAGGGTTGACGCTTGGCGGCGCGGCCAAAAATGTTCCGGGTGGAGTGTTTTTGGCCACTTTTCCTCCGTGGTCATGCGGCTTGGCTCCGGCAGTGCGTCATGTCTGCGCGCCCTGCCAGCAGGCCGTCAATCGGCAGGTCTTCGTCCAGTTCGTCCCAGTGAATGCCTTGTGCGCTGAGCTCGTAGCGGGCGAGTTGTTCCGGCTTGGCCGCCAGCAGGCGCGGGAACCATGCCAATGGCACGCCAAGCGTGCGGCCGTCGACCAACTCTAAAGCCATCGTTTCTAGCCAGTTGTACACTTGGAGTGAGCCAACATTTAGCTTCACCATCTGGGTTGCGAACGTGGATATGCACAGATTCCAGTGGATTCCCCTCATTCAGGTGGAATGATCCGGCTGATTCGCCTTAGCAGCAAGCGGTTGTCTGGCGCGGCGCGCAGTCGAATAGCCCGAAATGACGCGCGCGATCGCCGCTGATGCTGAAGTGACGGCTTAGCCGGGTTTGGCTCAGCATGGCCGCGGTATTGCCGCAGACCAACATCGGTTTGCCGCTGACAAAGGTGTGATGGTCGTCGAGGATAAACTGGTGCGGCTGTTCGGTTATTGTGCCGAGGTAGCAGGCGACCTGGCCATAATCCTCGCAGCGGTCTTCCAGGCTGGCGAGCTTGAATGCGCGCACGGTCATCGAACAAAATTCAATCAGCCCCAGCTTGGCCTCTAGCTCCGGGTTGTCGACCGAGGTGCGGTGCTCGGCCAGTACACGAAAGTCCGGCCAGCCCGCTTGGTTCATCATGCGACGGAAGTCTTCACGATACAGGGCGCCGGCCAGACATTCGGCATGCAGAACCGTGTCTTCGTTCAATATCGGCGGTACCCGCCGATCGGCAAATACATCCGAGAACAAGAGTTCGCCACCGGGTTTCAGAACCCGGTAAATTTCAGCGAAGACCTGTGCTTTGTCATCCGATAGGTTGATGGCGCAGTTGGAGATCACCACGTCCACGCTGTTGTCGGTAATGTCGCAGGCGGCGAGGTCTTCGAATCGGCCCAGGCGAAACTCGACATTGGCTTGGCTCAAGCCAAAGCGTCTGGCCTGGGAGTGGCGATGTCGGCGCGCGACCTCCAGTTGTTCGCTGGTCATATCCACGCCGATCACCTTGCCTTGCGCACCGACCAGGGCCGAGACCAGATAACTGTCACGTCCACTGCCGCAGCCGAGATCTAGCACGGTGCAGCCTGTAATGACGGGAGGGATGGGCGAGCCACAGCCATAGAAACGTTCAAGGATTTCTGGATCAATCTCGTCTAATAACCGTTGCAGCCTGGGCTCTGGCGCGGCGCGCGCGCAGCAGGCGCCGGTCTTTAAATCACGCTGTCCTTGTAAGACTTTGCCGTAATAGCGCGCAATGCCTTGTTGGTGATCTGGGTTAGACATCATGAACCTTTCCACGAAATAAGCGATGAGGCGTGATTCTCTTCAGTATTCTCGTGGTTTTGGCCTAGGCGCAAGGTAAGCGGCGCGTTGTCGCGCGCGACTGTGTCAATGAGTGACAGTAAAGGGGCGGGGGAGGGCAATCTACTGTTTTGAGGCGCGCATCGCTGCGGTGTGGGGCTTCAGAGGAACCTCTCGGGATTGACTTGCCAGTGGTGCGGATCTTCTTGCTTGATGATCCGATCATTGCCCTGAACGCGCGTGTGCGCTAGGTCTATGGTTTGGGGCGCGATATGGCGATTCAGTTTGATGTTGAAAAACGCGATAACAATCGGTTTGGAAAGGTCTTCTTGATTGTGACCCGAGATCACGGCGAGTTTGCCGCTGGCTAGTGACACCAGGGTGCCCACCGGGTAGATGCCAAAGCATTTAACAAAGCCTTTGACCAGTTGCGGATCAAAGTGATATTTACTCCATTCGAATATTTTGCGCACAGCCAAGGGGGCTTGCATTCCATTGTGATAACTGCGGTCCGAGGTCAGGGCGTCATAGACATCGATAATTGCGGCTTTTTGACCAATGGCGCTAATTTGCTCCCCCATTTTCTGATGTGGATAGCCGGTGCCATCAAACCGTTCGTGGTGCTCCCATGCAATATTTTTCACAATATCCGAGACGTAGTCGCAGCCGTTGAGCACCTCCATGCTGTAGTCCACATGTCGCTTCATGATCTCAAACTCACCGGGTGTCAGCTTGTCGGGTTTGTTGAGGATGTGAGACGGAATGCGTGACTTCCCAACGTCATGAAGCATGCCGCCAATGCCCACTTGTAAAATGTAATCGCGCTTGGACCCGGCGGAGTGCTCCATGATCATCAATAAGATGCCGACACTGACTGAATGATGAAAGGTGTAGTCGTCTTTGATTTTTAATCGGGTAAGAATGTTTAGCGCGCTGGGATTTCTATTGATGGATAGGGACAACTGCTCAACGGTGTCATGCAGGGGGTCAATGTCGATTTTTAGCCCTAGCCGGCAATCAGCCATTATTTTTTTAACAATATGATTGGCTTCGGAAATAATTGTTTTGGCGCGCGCGTACTCGGTTTGGAAGTCGTGAGTGGCGGTGGGTATGACCGTTTCGATCAATATTTTTTGGATTTGTTGATCGGATGTCGGCGCGGGTTCCTTTGGCGCGAGAGGCTCGGCGCACGACTTACCTTTGCTGATGTCGATATAAAACTCAACAATATGATGATCCCTAAGTGTCTGTATTTGCTTGTCACTCTGGACTGTAAATTGAGAGCGCAAAAAAGGATGCGCCATCCAGCCACAGTCAAGGTCCGCAATGTACATGCCAACAATCAGTTGGTCGATATGGATCTTTTTTAAGGAGTGGGTCATTGTTGATTACTCGCCAGACAAAAAATAACCGACTCGTTAATTGTGTGATGAAAACCATGGCTAGGTCCTAGTATGCCATGGCTGCAAGTTTATGCCATAAATTATGACGATAAGGTTTAACGGGCGCAAGTAGGCATATTTAACTTGGCCAACTTGCGGGTTGCTTACCGTTGGGCCGCTTGCGTGGTTGTTTATCCCCGCGAGCGGCTCACTTGAGTGCTTGCGAGGCATGGATGCCGATTTGTCCGATATGATTAATCACTCTTTGGCGGGAGAGAAATAACCAACCAGTTCATTTAATTGATTAGATATAGTATGGAGCTTGACTGATATGGCGTAAGCATCTTGTGTTTCGCTCCAGTTGGCCACCCCAAGTTCGGATAGTTGCATGATTTTGTTAGAAAAATCCTCATTGGTATAGATTTGCAACTGATTGAAGTTGATGATTTCTTCTAAATTAATAATCGCATTGCCAAGCGCGCTGGCTTGAACCTCGGTGGTCGCAATCATCGCCGAGCTATTGATAGCGCTACTGAGTTTTTCGATACTGTATTTTATTTGATCAGTAAAATTAAGCGATAGCGATGATTTGGCTTCGCTTAATTTATCTTGCTGAATTTCGGTGTGATCGCAAATTTCAAAAAGCGCGGTATTGATTTTTTTACAATAGTTGTCGATATTTCTTGAAACAAAATGTAATTCATCCATGATGACTTTTAAGTGCATCTGCATGATTGTGCTAGATCTAATCAAGTGGCCAGTTTCTCCCTTGCCATTGATCTCGAATTCACCGGAAAGATCACCTTCGGTCATTTTGTCGAAATTATTAATGGCGGCCTCGAGAGGCTTTACAATGCCACGAATGAATCCACGGCCACAAATAAGCACAATAATAATTCCAAATATAATTCCAAATAATGAAATCTGTTTTATAAGGTTGTTGCGTGCAATAATATTTTCAGTTTCTGTTTTTGAAATATTTGCGGTGATATTTTGTAGTTCAAAGATTATTTTTTTAAGTGCAGTAATGTTATTTTGTACATTAATTATCAAAGCATAATTTTTTTTATTATCCGCATAAGCATTGTTGATAATTTTAATTGATTTGTAAATATCAATTAATTTTTTTTCAGCATGCGGATTGCCCGGCAATGGTCTTTCGATCGCTACTAATTTTTCTACGTTGCTGCTGTCAATGCTTGCAATCATTGCTTGTAGTTTGTTTTTATCGGCAATATTGGATTGAATGTCTGATAATTGATAATCCAAATTACGTAAGAATATAATTGAATTCAATCGGTTGTTATTTTGATTTGCAATTTCATTGTTGGAGTTATTTAGTCCACCAATACCTAGCCATCCACCAATGAGAAGTAGAGCAATGATAAATGCCGACCCTAACATATACCCAAAACGTATCGTCAAGAATGTGTCGAAAATTTTAGGTTTTATTTCGGTTCCATTCAAATTTAATTCACGATATAGTTTTTTAGCATCTTCTATTTCTTTTCTGCTGGCCGTGGATCTGACAGACATATAACCAATGGTGTTTCTGTTTTTGATGATCGGAACCACTATCGCTTTTACCCAGTAATGCCCACCATTTTTTGCCGCGTTTTTGACTACCCCTTTCCATGGGTAGCCTTTTTCTAGTGTCGACCATAGGTCGGCAAAGGCCGCCTTGGGCATATCCGCATGGCGCACGATATTGTGTGGTTGGCCAAGTAGTTCCTCTCGGCTATAGCCGCTGACTTCAACAAACGCATCGTTGGCGTAGGTAATCATCCCTCTTAGGTCGGTTTTTGAAACAATGACCATCCCATCCTGGATCTCATATTCAATATCGTCTGTGGTAATCGAGTTTTTCATGGCACTATCCTAACCAAATTTTTCTAATAACCAACATTGCGGTTTTGCATTTTTCAGGGGTCAGGCAGCCAGTAATTTCATAATTTTTAAGGCTGGTGTCCCGAATGAATGGTGTACTTTTTGGTAGGCCGTTAATGTCATAAATAGTATGTACCGATTGCGTTTGTGATGATTTAATGACGCCAACTTCGCCATTAGCCAGTTGAACTAAACATCCTGGTGGAAATTTACCAAGTACTTTAACTAAAATTGTAACGTGTTTCTCGATATATCGAGTACCTCGCTCCAGAAACAATTCGCGCATGGAGTGCGCTGGAATTTTTCCTACTCTGCGTTGATTTGCCAATATCATGCTAGCATAAGAATCAGCAAGATTGAGTAGTGACGAAAGCTGGTCGATATTAGAATCACCTTTCCCTGCCGGATATCCTTTACCATCCGGTCTTTCATGATGCTCATCAATGAAGCGCAACATTGCTGAGTCATTAATCCCATGTTTTTTCAATAGATGGATCGCGATGGCCGTATGTTCTTTGATGCTGTGTCGCGCGGTTTCCGGTATGTTATCAATGTGACCATGGGTGCGGTCAAAATGATAAAGGCCGATGTCACGCATGAGTGCCGCACAGACTAATGAAAGATGAGAATCTTCATTAGTGCCTAGATGCTTGGCAATGATTGCCGCAATCGCGGCGCCCAGTACATGCTGAAATGGCCGAGTGTCGGTGGTGTTGGGCGAGAGATATAATGAAGCTAATACCGCGTCTTGATCGATCTCGATTAATCCGATCAATAACTTTGCCCGGCCGCGTATCATTTCATTGAGATTGACCAAGTCAGTGGGTGGGCTTAAAAGAATCTTATGAATTCTAGCCACTGCGGTGACCAGTTCCGTTGTTTGCGCAAAAACCGGTTCACGTGGCGGCGGCGCGGGCGGTGATTCGTTTTTGAGTTCTTTATTGAGGGCATCCGGGGTGGATTCTTGCGTGTCTACGCTCGCCGCATCGTCGGGTTCGATTTCGCCTAAGTAACTTCCTCGTGAAATGATTTTCGCTCTAAATTCAGGCATGGTGATGACAAACCCCTTCCTCAGCAGGAGGTTGCCGCGACCATCGAAAATCGACCATTCAATGGGCTCATCTAACGGTATATCTGAAGGCCATACTTTTCTGATGATTTTTGCCATGCACTGTACGCCCTTCGAACTTTGATCATTAATCTGCCACTACAGCGGGACTTGCGGACTTTCGGCATCGTGCGCCAACTCCGTCTCGTCTTGATGAGCTTCGTTCAGAGGGGCTCTAGACGCTGTCTAATGGTCATTATCGTTGGGCTAACGGCAATGACATCGGCATTTATTGTGTGCGCGGTAGTCATAATCACGATTTACTTGTTTTGTTTTCTGTAACTAAGTCAGCATCTTATATAGCGAAAAATCCTGCAATTGATTACTAATCAAAGTTAACTTAAACAATTTGTTTTTAATGATGAATGAATATGCGGTTTATTGATTGTATTGACTTAACAGTGATGGTGTTTGATTTAGATCAATAGCCATTCGAATGTCATTAATTTTGCCTGGATCAGAAAATTCATTAACCAAGTCCAGTGTGCCTGAGCCTAACGGGACGGTTGGCGGGTGCGCCGCGGCCGCGTGTACTGTGGCGCGCTAAAACCCGCCTACCGACCTTCATTTGTCATGTCTACATCCTGTAGTGCCATCGAAGTTCAAACCTCACGGCCTGCTAAGGATTGACGCTTGGTGACGAGGCCAAAAATGCTTTGGTTGGAGTGTTTTTGGCCTCTAGATTCGCCTTTGCAACAACCGGTTGTCTGGCGTGGCGCGTAATCGAACCGTCCAAAATGGTACGCGCGATCGCCGGTGATGCGGAAGTGACGGCTTAACCAGGTCTGGCTCAGCATGGCCGCGGTATTGCCGCAGACCAACATCGGTTTGCCGCTGACAAAGGTGTGATGGTCAAACAGGGGGAACAGGTGGGGCCGGTCGGGTATCGTGCCAAGGTAACAGGCAACTTGACCATAATCCTCACACCGGTCTTCCAGACTGTCGAGTTTGAACGCACGCACGGTCAACGAGCAAAAATGAATTAACCCCAACTTGGCGTCTAACTCCGGATTGCCAATCTCGATGCTGTGTTCCGCCAGGGGGCGGAAGTCCAGCCAACCTGCTTGGTTCATGATACGACGGTAATCTTCGCGATAGCGCGCGCCGGCCATGCATTAGGCATGAAGCACGGTGTTGTCGAGTAATTCCAGCGGTACCCTACGGTCAGAAAACACATCCGAGAATAAGGGTTCGCCACCCGGTTTGAGTACTCGGTAAATCTCCGCGAATACCCGCGGCTTGTCATCCGATAAATTGATGGCGCAGTTGGAAATCACCACGTCCACACTGCGGTCGGCGATGCCGATGGCGGCGAGATCTTCGAACCGCCCCTGGTGAAACTCGGTATTGGCTTGACTCAGACCAAAGCGCCGGGCCTGAGATGCCCGATGACGGAGCGCCACAGCCATAGAAACGTTCGAGAATTTCCGAGTCGATTTCGCCCGGCAGGCGTTACGGGCGGGGTTCCAGAGTGGCATGCGCGCAGCCGGCGCCAGTCTTTAAGTCGCACTGTCCTTGTAAGACTTTGCCGTAATAGCGCGTAATCCCTGGTTGATGGTTTTCGTGAGACATCCTGGCCCTTTCCGCAAGCAAGAGGGATTTCTTGACCCTCTCAGTATTCGGATGGCTCGGGTCTCTGCGCAATGCAAGCCGCGCGTTGTCACGCATGGCTGTGTCATTTGGCGACAGGGAGCGGGTCGGGCTGTCGCACCCCGAAATTATACGCCAATCGGTGATACTACATTCTACCCGATCGGGTAGTGTCATTTCGATAGTTATGTCTTTAGCATTGTCGGCCTTATTAACGCCGGGGACGAATCATGCCGTTGAGCGCAGTTGTTCAAAGCAAGAAAGTCACGCCTGTTGTTGTGCATAAGGACTACGAAGACGATGTTCTGATTTCCAACGAGCGCGGTGCATTACCCACCGTCCTTTATCTAGAGCAGCTAGAGGCCGCTGGTCTGACTCCTGAAGAATTAGCCATCATTCGCCGGTTTTACTGGCGGGCTGAAGAGTGGCAGGCGTTTTTCTGTCCTGACGCCGCAGCGGGGGCTTTGTATCTATGCTGTGTACCGCCATTCATTCCCCAAAGTCTGGCAAATGAGACCGAGACCAAGGCGGTTGCGGCGCAATTGGCTGCGCACTATGTTTCATCGGCCAGTGGTTACACACTGAAATCCAGCTACCTCGATGAGTGCGATCAGATCACCCTGATGAATGGGTTGTTGCCGCGCAAGAACCAACTCAACGAGTTTGACCGCTTCCTTCTTTCAAGCGTGCTGGACCGCGTTGAAGGTTTGGAGCGGCCGCGCCAGCTCAATGTCAGCATGGTGATGGATACCCTGAACTATTTCTTCTACCGCAAGCACCATGAGCATGTACCGGGCATGATGCTGTTGGAAGTTGCTCGGCAGGCAATGTATGCCTTTTTCTACCGCTTTAGTCCGTATAAACGTGGCCAGGTATCACTGTGTATTTCAAGGCTGGACGTTTCGTTCCATGCCTTTGTTGACGCCAATTATCCAGTACGACTACTGATTCAGGAGCAGGCGAGTGGGATGACTAAGAGCGAAGTTCATCTGGTGGCAACCCTGATCCAAAGAAACCAGCCTGTCGCTGAGGTCATCCTGCTCGCGGACCTCATTGCCATGAAGCTATTCCGCCGCTTACGTATTGTTAAGCCGCTGGACAGTAGTCGTTTTCTGCCAACAAAGAACATCTCCCGCAGCATCATTTTCCAGGGTAGTAATGGCCTATCTCGCGAAGGCCGTCTGCAAGACCTATCCGCCGGTGGTCTGTGCGCAACGTTCGCCCCCGAGACAGAACTGCGCGTGGGTGAAGAGATGCGTTGCGTGTTGTTTGTCGAGGGGGAGGGGATGATAACGATTGAGGTTCGTGTGGTTTGGTTTCACGACGATCAACAACGCCTGCGAGCCGGCTTCGCTATCCAGCGCATTACGCCCGAGATGAAGCGGCGACTGCTTGAAACCATCAAAAACTACACCGTGCTCAATACCCGACGGGAAGTGTTGTGATGGTCAGTCAGCTACCGCCAGGCGCGCGCCGCTTTCCGCTGCTGTTCACCCCCTTGCGAGTGCGGGGCGTAACGTTTGCCAACAGGCTTTTCATGGCGCCCATGGGGCTGGACTTGGCGCTGGATGACGGCAGCCTCTCCGATGAACTATTACAGTTCTACCGCGACATCATTGCGGGTGGCGTGGGTGGGTTGTATTTGAGCAACGCTTCTGTGGCCCGTCAGTCAGTCCTGCGCCCCCGAGGGCTACGTCTGCTGAATGCTCGCCAGGCCGCCAGTCTACGTCCGTTACTGCAGTTGGCCGACGTTGCCGGAGTGGCGGCAGGGGTCCAGCTCCAACATTACGGCGGCCAGGGCATGACGACTTATAGCGGTGTTCGTGTGCTACTAACGCCGAGTGGCGTGCCATCCCCGGCTCTTCAACGGCTAGACCCGAACTACCAGGTACGTGCAATGCGGGTACGCGACATACAGCGCATTCGTGTCCAGTTTGTACGCGCGGCGAAGCTGGCTGTCGATGCGGGCGCGCGCCTGCTCCAGTTGCAAGCCTCCAATGGTTATCTTCTGAGCAGCTTTCTCTCTCCTTATACCAATAGGCGGCGTGATGGCTATGGAGGGAGCGTCGAAGCCCGGGCCAGACTCCTAAGTGAAATCGTGCGCGACATCCGTCTTGCCGTAGGAGATGAGGTTGTGCTGGGGGTCCGGCTACAAATTGACGACTTGATGGGGACCGCGGGCGTGCAGGTCGCCGACATGCGGACAGTGTTGCCTTTGTTGGAGTTGGCTGGCGCCGACCTGATCGAGGCCTCTGTGGGCAATGCGGAGACGTTTAATCGGTTTTCGGGGCCAGGACAAGAGATGGCTCAGTATTTTAGAGAGCAGGTGTCCATGGTTCGGCGCTTCACAAAACTACCACTCGGGTTCGCCGGGATGACCGCGGATTTGCCATCCGCGGAGGTCTTGTTAGCCGAGGGTGTGTGCGATCTGGTCGGCATGGCCCGGCCACTGTTCGCGGATAACGATCTGATCGTGAAGACCCTGCGTGGCGAGGAGAGCCGCATCCATCGCTGCCGGTTCGACGGACTCTGCTTCAAAGATAAACATGATCCCAGGATGGCGCGTGTGTATTGCTGCGTTAATCCCAAATATCTACGGCCGGTGTTCGAAGGCGCCAGCTGCAAGGAAGGAATGTAATGCAACGATTTGAAGGGAAGGTCGCGCTCGTGACCGGCGGCACCCAGGGTATGGGCTGGAGTGTGGCGCGGGCGCTAGTCGCTGAAGGCGCATCAGTCGTTATCTGCGGGCGAGATAATGAAAAGGGTATTCGTTGTGTCGAAGAAAGCGGGATGCGCGATCGGCTGATGTTTGTTCAATGCGATACCCGTTCCGCGGGTCAGGTGGCGGATCTGATGGGCGTGATTTCCACCCGATTCGGCCGACTGGACTGTGCGTTTAATAACGCAGGCGTTACTGCCCCGCGCGCCAAGCTCGGTCAGTCGTCGATCAGCGATTGGCAACGGGTTATCGATATAAATGTGAATGGGACCTATTACTGTCTGCGTGAAGAGCTGGCTCTGATGGCTGCAATCGGCGGTGGCGCCATTGTCAACAATTGCTCCTTGGCCGGAATTGTCGCAATCCCGGAGCAAGCCGCATATGTGGCCAGTAAATTTGCGGTGGCGGGTATGACCAAGGCGGCGGCCATCGAGTATGCGCGCGCTGGCGACGGTGTGTCGGCGGTGCGGGTCAATGCGATTGCTCCCGGCCCGATTGAAGGGGGCATGAATAGCGAAGCCAATCTTAGCCAGAACCCTGAGCATACCCGCCGCAAGCTTGCCGTCACCGCCATGCAGCGGTTCGGCACTCAGCAAGAAGTTGCCGATACTGTGTTGTGGTTGCTGTCCAACCAGGCTTCTTACATGACCGGTGCCATCCTGACACTGGATGGCGGCGCCAGCGCCGGTAAATTCTGAGTTCTGCCATGATCAATGTATTGATTACCGGTGTTAGCAGCGGCATCGGTCACGCGCTAGCTAAGCATTATCTTGAGTCCGGGGCCTGTGTATACGGGCTGAGCCGCCGACATCCGCCTGATCTGATTGCTCACCCTCGGTTCCGCTTCTGTCCTGTGAATTTGGCGGTGCCCCTGACAGCACAGGCCGCGTTGCAGCGTTTTCTTTTGGATACCCAGGGCCTGACTGTATTGGATTACGCGTTTCTCAATGCCGGGCGTTTTAGCCAGCGAATTGCCCGGGTTTCCGATGTACGACTGGCAGACATCCAGCAACTGATGGACATCAACGTCTGGGCCAACAAGACCGTGCTGGATGTGTTGTTGCATGGTGGAGTGTCGATCAGGAACTGTATTTTCTCGGCTTCCATCGCCGGCGTTCGCGCCAGGGCAGGCAATAGCGGCTATGCATTGTCCAAAGCCACGCTGAACATGCTGGCCAAGCTGTATGCCCTGGAACACCCGGATGTGTTCTTTGCGGCCATTGGTCTGTGTAGTGTTGACACTGCGTTGTCTCAAGATGTGCTGTCGCTGCCCATTGAGGGGAATTTTCCCGCCATCGCAAATTTGCGACAGCGAAACCTGGAGCCAGACTACCTGGCCAGTCCGCAACAACGCGCCTATCAGCTGGACCAGCTGTTGCAGGGGCCGCTGCAGAAGTTGCTGGAAAGTGGCGATTTTGTGGAAATTCGCAGTCTGCTTGCGTAGTCGCTCGGACACTGATTTGAAAGGAACTTTTCTGATGAAAGTACTTGTTATTGCCGCCCACCCCGACCTTGCTACGTCACGAGTTTGTCGCCGCTGGCTGGAAGATTTACGCGAGCGGTCGCAGGTAACGGTGCGTGATTTGGCCGTCAACTATCCTGATGGGGTGATCGATGTTCCAAATGAGCAGGCGCTGCTGTTGCAGCATGATCGCTACGTGCTGCTGTTTCCGCTGTATTGGTATTCGGCGCCGGCGCTGCTGAAACACTGGATGGACCAGGTGTTGCTGCCCGGTTTTGCTTATGCGGTCGGAGGCGACAAACTTCATGGCAAGCAGTGGGTCATCTGCACGTCGGTGGGCAGCTCCGAGAGGGCGTATCGAGCGGGTGGTTACAATCATTTCACCCTTGACGAACTGTTACGCCCGCTGCAGCAGTCGGTTACCTACACCGGTGGCATTTATTTGCCGCCGTTCAGCATGTTCAAATCCATCGTGGCTAGCGATGAAGACATCGCAAGAAATTCAGCGCGCTTGCAGGAGTACGTACTGGGCGATTTTAACCCGGTGCGTGAGCATGACCAGTTGGTAACAGACTCAATGGGGGTATTGCAGCAGCGTTACATGCAGGCCGCTGAGCTTGCTGAGCCGGTTGCGGGGTCGAAAATGTATGCGTAACCAGTTACGTACCACTGAGCTTGCGCATCGGGCGGATGACTTTGTCTGCCACTTTTATGAGGCGCATCAACTGTCCATTCAAGCCGAAGGAAGTCAGGTCCTGGCCGTTGTCGCGGCTTTGACTGGGCGCGAAGATTTTTTGATCCGGACCATGATCACGTTGCGTGAGTTTCCCGGTCGCGTGATGCGCCGTCTAGGCGTCGGCGCCGGCAGAGAGGGGCCACCCTTTGGCCTGGCGGATTTTGTTCCGCTAGGCGGCGATGAGCGCACATGGTGCGCGTTTGGCCTGATAGGTCGATTCTGGCAGCGTGATTACGGCTTGGTTCCTGTAGCCAGTTCGGAGGCCTTTTACCAGTATATGGAAACCGGGGTACCCAAGTTAATCATGGGGTTTCATGTGCATGCGGACGCTCAGGGGCGCGTTGTTCTTACTACGGAAACGGGGATTCATTGTCCCGATCCGGATTCCCTTCGTCGGATGTCGACCTATTGGTTTCTGATTCGTCCGGCCAGTGGTTGGATCCGTCGTCGGCTGCTGCGCCAAATTAAGATGCGCGCAGAGGCGCGAAATGCCTCTTGAAGCTTGTTTTTACCTCTAACTCTCTAGGACGAACCCATGTCTACTTTGTTACTTGGGCTGTTGATTTTTTTTGGCATACACCTGCTGCCGACCTTCCAAGAATTACGTCATTCTCTACAAGTCCGGTTAGGCGCCTTAGGTTATCGCGCAAGCTTCAGTCTTGTGGCGGCGGTTGGATTGACGATGGTCGTGCTGTCGTATGCGCCCCATGCTGGAGATGGGCTACTGCCGGACGATGTCGCTCGCCAGCTTGCCCGTATGATGATGCCGCTAGCCATGGTGCTGATCGCGTCTTCTCAATTGCCAGGCCGCCTGCGTCTATGGCTGCGGCACCCTATGCTGCTGGGCGTATTGCTGTGGGCGCTTTGCCATATTCTGGCGAATGGCAACCATCTTTCAGCGCAGATTCTGTTCGGGAGTTTTGCGGTCTATTCGGTCGTGGCCATTTGGCTACAGCACCGCCGGGGCTGGGTGCCAAGCGGTCGGGGCGGGCGCTGGCGCTTCGACGCGCTAGCCCTGGTCGCCGGGGTTTTGGTCGAGGAGCTACTACGTAATTGGCATGGCCTGCTGTTCGGAGTGGGGCTGGTATAGTGTAATACCGACGGTAGTGAGATGGTGGCGGTTCGTCGCCGGGCGCCCAGCAACGGCAGCTGCATCACCCGCGCCACGACATCCGCGCGATTCCCAACGCATGGCGGCGCCGGTAAGCCGTGTGAACTCCAGTTTTCCTCCAGGATGCAGCGATCGGTTCGGCAGGCGCAAGCCTGCCGATTTCGGTTCGAGTTGGCCTTGTCCGAGTGCGTGCGCGCTATCAACGGATCACCCTGTTTTGCCCGCCTTTATCGATAGCCCGGTGCGGAGAAATTGCCCGCGACGGTTGATCTTGATGTCGGTTTTCTCCATACGCCAACTGCGGTTAACCGGCCGCTTATGCGCGCTGTATACCTCTTTGTCCTACCCGAGCAAGTAGTGGTGAATCGATTTATTTCCCGCCTAAAATGCCATTCGTCATTTTTGGTTTTTTGAAAAAAATCATTGTCATTAGCGACAGCCTGTCGAGGAGAAATCATGCTGCAAGAGATGTCTGAAGTGACGTTGGTGCGTCGAGACGATATCCCGTCCATGCGTACCGTGGTTGTTGATGGTATTGAGCATTGGCTGGGGCATGTAAAGGATTTCACCAAAAGTGCGCCGTTAACCAAATTCCTGCCGAAAGATAATCGCATCTCCATGGCCTGGGTGAGGCTGGAGGCCGGGGAGCGTTTGGATGAGCATATTCATCCGGTCGAGTCGATGATTCTGATGTGCGAGGGCGGGGCGCGAACACTGGGTGATGTCAAGGCGACAATGAAAGCCGGCGACATCCTGCTTGTCCCTCCGGGAAAACCGCATGGTTTCATCGGCATGCCTCCTGCGGGATTCTGGGGCTTATCCCTCCAGTTTGATTCGCGGGGGTTGTATGAAGATATGAGCGATCCTTGGGCGACATTCGCCTCCGACACGGGACCTTCAGACCGCCATGGCAGTGTTGTCGAACAGTTGTTTCTCAGAAATGAGGCGTACATGGAGCGCTTCGACAAACACCGCTTATTCGCCATGGTTCGCAACGGCTTGCTGGATGACGCCAGTGCAAAACGACGGTTCTTAGACTGTTTCCAGGTATGGTCCGACTATTTTCAAAAAATGGTGCTGACACGGGCGGTTACCGCGCGGCAGAAAGGTTTTGAAGACCTCGCATGGCAGCATTTGCTTGAAGAGCTTGGACACAATCAGAGCCTGGCCAAGAGCCGGGACGACCTGCAGCCGGTATTTGATCCGTTACTGGAAGCCACCTGTTCTTGGTTTGCCTCCAGAATGGAACATATCGGCGAAGCAGAGAAGGTTGTACTTAGTCATGTCGTGGTAGAGGCCTCTGCGACTTTCTTTTACAAGCATGTACAACCGGCGCTGGCCAGCACGGCGGTACAAGGTCATTTTGAGCTGCATTCCGAAGTAGACAACAGCCATGTCGCAATGGGGTATGACTTCCTGAGAACCCTGTCAATCAGTGATGGGCATTCCTTGTTTGAGATTCAGCACCAGGGCTGGGCCATGCTGATGGCGGTGATGGCTCGTATTGCGGATCTGACCGTGCATCATACCAGCAACACCCGTGAGACCGGGGTAGAACAAAAGGGCCACAACGATGAAGCCATCGATGCCTTGGCCGTCTGAAGGGGTCCGGCGTGTTCCTGCTGTTGTCTATACCGATGAGGCTATTTATCAGCGTGAACAGGAGCGTATTTTTCGCGGTAAAACGTGGAACTACGTAGGCCTTGCGGCCGAGGTGGCCAACCCAGGCGACTTTATTCAAAGTCATGTGGGAAGTATACCCGTGGTCTTGGTCCGAGACCGGGAAGGTCTCCTGAGGGTATTCGTCAACCGTTGCACTCACCGCAATGCTCAGGTGTGTCATGAGCAGCGTGGTCATGCGAAAGTATTTACCTGTCCATATCACCAATGGTCGTTTGGTCTGGATGGCCGCCTGGCGGGCATTCCGTTCCGCCGTGGCATTAATGGCAAGGGGGGGATGTCTTCCTGTTTCAAGGCCGAGGAACATGGTCTGGAACCTCTGCGGGTGACCGAACGCCATGGTGTGGTTTTCGCTAGTTTCGCGGAGGATGTCGAGCCACTGGAGGCCTATATGGGGCCGACCATCCTCGCCTATTTCGACCGTGTCTGCGACGGTAGGCCGCTGCGAGTCATCGGATCGATGCGACATCGGGTAGAAGCTAACTGGAAGTTGCAGATCGAGAATCTGAAAGATCCTTTTCATGCGGCGCTGCTGCATTCGTTTTTCGTCACATTCGGTATCTGGCGCTCCGATCAGGACACTCATGTCGAGGTCGATGAGCCGGGGCGCAGCAGTGTGCTGGTCTCGACAGCCAGTTTTACTCGGGCCACGCAGAGCGTTGTGGAGCAGCAGTCTGATTCCGGTGGTGATTTCAGGTTGGAAGACTCGCGCATTATTGCCCACCAGCGAGAGTATGAGCACGGCACCGGCGCCATCCTCACCCTCTGGCCCAATCTAATCGTCCTGCAGCAACTTAACTGCTTGGCAATGCGCCATGTGCGGCCGGATGGCCCGAATGCCTGCGTAAAAAGCTGGACTTTTTTCGGGTATGAGTCCGATACACCGGAACTGCTGGAAAAACGCTTGTTGCAGGCCAATATGCTTGGGCCGTCCGGTCTGGTGACGATCGATGACAACGAGGTTCTGGCGATTTCCCAGGCGGGTGCCCGCAGCGCCCCCGATTCTTCCGCTGTGCTGGAAGCTGGCGCAGGAACGGGCAGCGCCGATCATATGCTGACTGAATCAGCCATCCGTGCCTTTTATCAATACTATCAAAAAATCATGGAATAACGCCGGATGCCGACATTATCCGAACGCTACCTCCTGCGTGACGAGGTAGAGCATTTGTATGCGCATTATTGCGCAACGCTGGACGATGGAAGAATCGACTTTTGGCCGGATTTTTTTGTCGAGGATGGCCAATATCGGCTGACGACTCGCGATAACCACGAGCGTTCAATGCCATTAAGTCTGATCTTGTGCCGTGGCCAGGCCATGATTCGGGATCGCGCTCTGGCATTGCAGAAAACCGTGATGTTCCGCAGCCGACGACAGCGCCGCATGCTTAGCGGCATTCATTTGCTGGATGGTGGCGATGTAGAGCGCGAGGGGGTAAGAGCCAGAACCTCGTTCGTGTTGTACGAGAGCCTGGGGGATGACCCCACCCGCGTTATTGCCAGTGGCTGTACTCATGATGTTCTGGTACGGCGTGATGGAGAACTGAAGTTCAGCCAGCGATTACTGGTGATTGACGCTTCCGTCATGCCGGACTCTCTGGTCTTCCCTATTTGATTCTGCCCGGTGATGTGAACGGAATCAGACCGTCAGATGTCAGTTTTTCCTGAAAGGATTATCCATGCCACATTTACCACTGGAAGGGCTGGTCGTGCTGGATTTGACCCGCCATCGGGCCGGACCGGTTACATCCCGTCTGTTGGGGGACTTTGGCGCCACCATTATCAGGATAGATGCCCCTGACGACCAGGGGGACAGTATGGGGGGGAGCCGGGATGGCGCCGATTATCAGAATCTGCACCGTAACAAGATGAGCTTGTCACTGAACCTGAAAACCGATGAAGGGCGGGCCATTTTTCATGCGCTGGTATGTAAGGCGGATGTCTTGCTGGAAAATTTCAGACCGGAAGTCAAGCATCGGTTAGGTGTGGATTATGAGGCCATACGAGAGGTCAATCCACGCATTGTCTACGGCAGTATCTCGGGGTTTGGCCAGCAGGGCCCTTATCGCGCGCGTCCGGCAGTCGATCAAACCATTCAGGGCATGTCCGGCCTGATGTCTGTCACTGGGTTTCCGGGGCAGCCGCCGGTTCGCGCCGGGGCCGCCGTCGCGGACATCAGCGCAGGCATGGTGTTGTCCCAGGGGATACTGATGGCTCTTTATCACCGTGAGAGAACAGGGGAGGGCCAGTGGGTGCATACCTCGCTGTTGGAGTCACTGGTGTCCATGCTCGATTTCCAGGTGCTGCGATATCTGAACACGGGGGAGTCGCCACAGGCTGCGGGCAATGATCACCCCACTCTGATGCCTACCGGCCTGTTTCCCACCGCAGATGGTCAGATCAATATTGCCGCGGCGGAAGACCGGAAGTTTCTTGCATTGTGTCAGGCGCTGGAGATCCCTGAGCTTGCTGCCAACCCCGAATACGCAGATACCGCCCTGCGGTCCGCCAACAGGGTTTCGTTGTGTGAAGCATTATCCCGGAGGACCGGAACATATGGTACCGAGACATTGCAGCAAAAGCTGGATGTGGCGGGTATCCCCTGCGGGCCGGTTTTGACGATTGGTCAGTTGATGGCAGACGCCCAGATGCAATCCCTGCGGATGGTGGGCGAGGGGCGGCATCAGCGTTTGGGAACCCTGCCACTGATGGGGCAGCCCTTGCATCTTGAGGCGTGCGGGGGGCGTCCCGAGGTACGGTTTACTGCTCCGGACCATGGGGAACACACCGACCGGATCCTTTCCGAATGGCTGGGAATGACGTGTCGCGACATTCAGGCTTTGCGGACAAGAGGCGTCATCTAATCCGTATTCCCGCGGCCAGGGTTGCCACCTCGGCGCGGGGCTTGGCAAACCGCGACGCGTACCGAAGGCGGACTGTGCGCGCCACAACCGGTGTTGCGGGTTGTCGGATCAGGGCGCGCAATATTGCAGTGGCGGTTTTGCTGACCGTTCTGAAATCAGTGCGAAAGGAGTGTTTTGATGTTCATCGAGGCGGGTTCGTCAGAGCCCAATACCCGCATTAATAACCGTTTTCTCATCATGGCTTTGCTGTGGCTGGCCGGCGCCGGACTACGACTGACCATTCTGGCGCCACCTCCGATCATTTCGTTTATCCATGATGATCTAGGGTTGTCAGAAACCCAGGTCGGGTTGCTATCCGGCATTCCCGCCGCCCTGTTTGCTCTTGCCGCCGTACCCGGGTCGCTGCTGATTGCGAGGTTTGGCGCATTGTCAGCGCTGATTATCGGCTTGCTGGTTACCGCTGCAGGTTCAGCCTTGCGTGGCGCAGCTCCGGGAGCGACATGGCTGTATGCGGCAACTGCCGTTACCGGGCTGGGGGTCGCCGTCATGCAGCCCGCCATGCCTTCCCTTGTCAGACTCTGGGCGCCAAAGAAAATCGCCTTTGCCACTGCGGTCTATATCAATGGTTTGCTAATGGGGGAGGTGATACCGGTGGCATTGACGTTATCCGTGGTCTTGCCGCTTGTGGGGAGCTGGCATTGGGACTTTGTTGTCTGGGGGGGCGCATGCGCCGCGGTTGCATTGGTGATACTGGTCTTGTCTCCTTCTTCCGGCGTCACGGTTTCCGCTGCTGCGCGAAAGTGGTGGCCGGACTGGCGCAACGGCTTGATCTGGCAGCTTGGCATCATGATGGGGTGTGTGAATGCCACCTATTTTTCCACTAATTTCTTCATTCCCCGTTATCTGCATGCCATCGGTCATGCCGGTGCGACCGGGTTGGCCTTGACGGCGCTTAATCTTGGACAGATACCGGCCTCGATCCTGTTGTTGCTATGCGGGCGTGGGCTGGAGAGGCGTGCTTGGCCCTATATGGGTGGGGGCTTGCTGTGCCTGTGCGGAATCTCCCTGATTGTATCGGACAGTGACCTGATGGTGGTTGCGGGAGCCGCTTGTGTGGGTTTTGCCTCCGCTATTGTGCTGATTCTCATGCTGGCGCTGCCACCGCAGTTGGCGGCGGCGGACGACGTGCATCGGACTACCTCCGCCATGTTGACGATTGGCTATTCATGCGCGGTGATTGTTCCGGTGTTTAGTGGCTTGGCTTGGGATGTTGCCGGCCTGCCCGCCATGGCCTTCGCGCCCGTTCTTCTGTGTGCCCTGTTGCTGATTGCAATTTCAGCAACGACCTGCCGCCGCTTGCGGACCGTCGCGGATTCGCTCGCTGTCGCCGGAATTTCCTCTCATCAGTAAAGAAAGTAATGATCATGTTCAATGACCACCAACTGGAATCAAATCACCCCTTTCATGTGCGCCGGTTGAGCCGATATTTTGTTGCCGAGGTAACTGGCATCGATCTAGGGCAACCTCTGGAATCATCCTGTGTACAGGCGCTGGCGCATGCTCTGGCCGAGCATGAAGTGCTGGTGTTTCCTGATCAGAAACTCTCACGAGAGGAATTGATGAGGTTTGGCCGGTATTTTGGAGAACTGACAGTTCATCCGTTTGCTGAGAATGATGAGAAGGTTCCGGAACTGATTGTTTTTGATAATCAGGAAGGCAACCCGCCAGTACTGACTGATCGCTGGCATTCTGATGAGACTTACCGCGAGTGCCCGCCGCTTGGCACCATGCTGTATTCGAAAATTGTACCAGACATTGGTGGGGATACCTGTTTTTCCAGCATGACAGCCGCCTATGATTTGTTGTCCGGGCGGATGCAGCAGTTTCTGTCTGGCATGGAGGCGGTGCACGATTTTGCGTCTTTCAAGTATCTGTTTCCGGATACGGAGGAAGGGGGGCGTCAATTGCGCGTTTGTGAAGAACGGTTTCCTCCGATGAGTCATCCCGTTGTTCGTGTGCATCCAGTAACCGGTAAGCGGTCCCTGTTTGTTAATCCGCACTACACGCGCTTCATCAAAGGGATGGAAGAGCGGGAGGGTCGGGCATTGCTGGATACCTTGTTTCGAGCGACCTCCGTACTGGAATATCAATATCGGCACCGCTGGCAGCCGGATACTCTGGTTTTTTGGGATAACCGTTCGGTGCAGCATGCCGCCGTGCACGACTATTACCCGCAACGTCGTTTCATGGAGCGTGTGACAGTCAAGGGCGACCGCCCATTCAGCGCCGACCCCGTTGCCACCGGCGAAGAGCTGCGCAAGCATAAAGTCGCGCAATACGATCATAACGATGAACGCAGGGCATTACGGCAATTTGAGCGTGATGCGCTAATCACGCAGGCATCGTGAGCGTGTCGACAGACCGCCTGATTCAATCCCAACCCGGGCCACGGATTTGTCGTGTGGTCGGATACAGGTAACGCCGTCATGCCAACCATTATTTTTGAACATCCCCAGGGAGAATATGCGGCGCATGTGTCCACAGCAGGCTCTCTGGCTTCCGTGTGCGATGTGAAATCCGCAATTCCCTTTCACTGCAGGATAGGCGAGTGCGGGACGTGTCGTATCTCGGTGCTTGAAGGCCAATCTCTGCTCGTAAAGGCTGATCCAAGGGAATTGGGCCTGCTGGCTGTTCAGGGGTTGGCGGCTCCGGCTTCCCGTCTGGCATGTCAGGTTAGCTTCATGTCAGGGGATGGTCTGATACGTGTAAGGGCCTTGACACCGCGCATGTCGGGTTCCTCCCGGTATCGGGTCCTTGCTCGTCAGGGAACGGGTACGGGGAGGATGTTGATCCGTCTTGCTGGCCTACCTGATCCACCAGTGCTAACCATTGTGATGCCGGACGGCTTGCAACCGGAAGCCGGAGCCGTAGTCGTGATCGAATTTAAACTGCCGGACGAGCCGTATGTGCAAGAGGTGATTGCCCGGATTGTTGACTATGAGGCTGAAGATGACGCCGGGGAGTCTATGGTCGAACTGGAGCTTCTGGAAACGAATGATTTGCTGGCGGGCTGGTTACATGAAGGCCAGGGATCGACTCTGGTTTGAGACCGCGTTGCTCAGCCCGGCTTTCTGCCGCCGGGGCCGGCTAAAGGAGTATCAATATGGATTTCAAGGGTACTGTTGACCTGCAATTGCTTATCGACAGTCGTCGTTTTTCTGCTTATCAATGGCTGGTTCTTGTCCTGTGTTTCCTGGTTGTGATCATGGACGGTTTTGATACAGCGGCGATTGGCTATATCGCGCCATCACTGATTGCAGACTGGGGCATTAGCCGACCGGCACTGGCGCCTGTTGTGAGCGCCGCCCTGTTCGGTCTGGCTGTCGGCGCCATCGGCGCCGGCCCTCTCGCCGATCGTTTCGGACGGCGGGTCGTTCTGGTGCTGTCGGTGGCTTTTTTCGGTGGCTGGAATCTGGTCACAGGAATGGCTGATTCCGTACAGACACTGGTGGTTTTTCGTTTTGCCACCGGTCTGGGCCTCGGCGCGGCCATGTCCAACGGGCTCACCCTGATCGCCGAGTATGCTCCCAGTCAACGCCGCGCGCTCCTGATGAGTATTGTGTTTTGCGGCTTTCCGGCCGGGGCCGCGCTTGGCGGATTGATGGCGTCTTGGCTGATTCCTCTGCATGGCTGGCGCAGCGTGCTGATGGCGGGGGGCTGGGCACCTCTGATACTGGCTGTTTTTCTGTTGTTATGGCTCCCCGAGTCTGTTCGTTACATGTTACTGAGCGGGACGCCCATGGGGAAAGTGCTCCAGACCGTGCGACGCGTCATGCGGGATCCCTTGACAGGCATACAGCAAATAATCTGTATGGAGGATCGGATGACTGTCGGTCATTCAGCCATTGGGCAGATACTGTCCCGTCCGTATCTGCTGGGGTCATTAATGCTATGGCTGACGTATTTTATGGGGTTATTGATTTTCTACATACTCACCGGCTGGATGCCTTTGTTGATGAAAGATGCCGGTTTTTCCACCAGCAAGGCGGCTTTGCTGACTGCGCTCTTTCCTTTGGGGGGTGTCATTGGCACCATCATTGCGGGTTGGTTGATGGCTAAACTCAATCCGCGAAAAGTGGTGATGACAACATTTCTGCTAACCGGGGTGTTTCTGTTTCTTGTCGGACAGGCGCATCGCCCGGAATTGCTCAGTCTGCTGATATTTCTTGCGGGCGGGGCCATGAATGCGGGTCAAACGTCGATGGGCTATCTGGCGGCTGATTTTTATCCTACGCCGTGTCGCGCCACCGGTATGTCATGGATGCTTGGATTTGGCCGGTTTGGCGGAATCTCCGGGGCTTTGCTCGGAGCGGAACTCCTCAGTTTGCATTTAGGGATATCAGGCTTTTTTGGTCTGCTGGCGATTCCCGCTCTGATTGCAGTGCTGGCGCTAGCCATGCTGCAGGTGATTTACGCACGCAGGACGACTGAACGTGTGGTTATGGCCGAATGCTAGCCCCGCGGGCAAGCGGGTGGTGGATGAAAGATCTGTGCGTGGACACTGACGGTCGAACGGAAAACGCTATGCGAAGACGATGCCGAAGTGGCGCAAGCTCGGTGTGAGTTCTTTGAATTGCCTATCGCGCGCAATGGCGCGCGACCAAACGTGGCAGCCGAAGTACTGCCGCGCATCGGTCGGCTGTAGGCGATTGAAGCCGTCACACACGGCAATGACATTGAATAACGAACAGGTGGCTACGACACCGCCAGGCTGGCCTTGAATGGTCGGCCTGGGCGCTGGCAATTCGACGTGCTAACCCTGATCACCGGAGTCTTGTCAAGGCGCGGCTACATCACCGGCATGGCCTAGTTTTTGGAGAGGGGCTGGTACAGGCTGATGCTGGCGGTAGTGAGATGGCGACTGCTCGTTGCCTGGGAATCCAGTAACTGCAGCTGCATGGCCTTTACCACTACATCGACACGATTCCCCGCGCTGAGAAGCGCCAGCAAGCGGCGAACGTGATACTTCACATTATCTTCCGAAGTGCTAAGAATCTTGCTGATTTCCCAGTTTGTCTTGCCCATCGACAGCCAATGCAAAATCTCATGTTGCCTGGGCGTGAGTTTGAGGGGGCGCTTCGGCATAAATGGTGCGGGATCTTCCATTTCAGCCATGGCGCGTACCAGCGCGAGATGAAGATGCGGGGTAAGGCAACGCATCAATGAAGAGTGTCTTTGGCTAAGCTCTGCTTTTACACGATGGAAGCTGAAATAGCTGCCCTGCTGGCTGTACATATCGATATGTCCATGACTGAGTAGATTTCGAAAGTCAAACTCACGTGCTTGGCTAAGCATGGCCTCTGGCCACTCATGTTCGGAATCGTCAAGATTGATGACCAGCGGCTCTCGGTGTAGGCACCAGTAGGCTAGCGCCGGGCTGCAGAGGCTTCCATTTTCTTGACGGATATGTGCAAGGTAGGCGGATGGGAAGTGGTTGAGCAGCATGTGCCTCGGTCTGATCCCATCATGACTGATCTGCACCATTCCGCATGCCATGCACTCATGTGGCAGCACTTCTTGAAAAACATCATCCAGACAACTGTAAAACTCACTGACCGCACTGACCTGACCCAGCGCATCGATCACTTTTACCAGGTTCAATTGTTCGTCAGGGGATAGATGTTGTGTAAGCATGTTGATAATATATTCATATTGCATTTGGCGGGCTACTGTACATCTATTTGGTCTATTTGCACAAATCTATAATCAATGATAGGCACGCTGTACCGAGGTGTAACTCATGCGCCAGCAGGGTTTGCGAGGTGTCGTACGAGGCAAATTCGTGCCGGCCACCTTTGATCCTCCGACCGCTCTCTGCCCACAGGATAGGGGGAAGCGTCAATCCAAGGCCGGCAGAGCCACGCTACTTTAGATCTCGGATTTCACGTATGTCTCCATTTGGCAATGGCTGCCAGCGCCGCGCGCCTGATGCGTTGGCTCGCATCGGCTGACTGGTTCCCGCGCGGTGCAGTGAGCATGCTCGATGTATGTGGGCCAGCGAACAGACCCCCCGGCGCGCAAGCAAAAGAATGGTTAAATCCCAACCAAGCGAAAGAAAATACCATGGCCTACCAAAGCATCAACCCCTTTGACGGCAAGATCCTGAAGACCTTCGACCAACTTACCGATTCGCAACTGGACGAAAAGCTCGCCAGGGCCGCGACCTGTTTCCTGACATGGAAGCAAAAGTCTTATGCGGAGCGGGCGGTGATCGTCGCGAAGGCCGCCGCGCTCATGCGGGCGCATGTTGACGATTTTGCCAAGCTCGCGACGCTGGAAATGGGCAAGCGCATCGACGAGGCGCGGGGCGAGGTGAATTTCAGCGCCAATATCCTCGACTATTACGCCAAGAACGCAGAGCGATTCTTGGCCGCGGATACGCTGCATCCCGCGCATGGCGAAGCCTATATGGAGAGCAGCCCGATCGGCATCATCTTCTGCGTTGAGCCCTGGAACTTTCCATATTACCAACTGGCGCGGGTCGCCGGTCCGCACCTGATGGCGGGTAACGTGGCGGTCGTAAAGCATTCCAGTAATGTGCCACAGTGCGCGCTCGCCTTCGAACAGCTTTGGCTCGATGCCGGCGCGCCGGCCGGCTTGTACACTAATCTATTTATCTCGCATGAGCAGTCCGACCACGTCATTGACGATCCGCGAGTCAAGGGTGTGGCGCTCACCGGCAGCGTCGAGGCGGGGAAGAAGGTTGCCGCGCGCGCTGGACAGGCCCTCAAGCCGTCGTCGATGGAACTTGGGGGGAGCGACGTGTTCATCGTCATGGATGACGCGGATTTAGAGAAAACCATCCCGTGGGCAGTGTGGGGCCGCATGTACAACCAGGGCCAGACATGTTGCGCGTCCAAGCGCTTTATTGTGCTTGATTCCATCGCCGACAAGTTTCTCGGCAAGTTCCAGGCGGCGCTCGCGCTCCAACAGCCCGGTGATCCCATGGACGAGAAAACCACTAAGGGTCCGATGTCGCAGGAAGTCGCACTGGTCGATTTGCTGAAGCAGATCGATGGCGCAGTGGCTCACGGCGCCATGGTGTTGATGGGCGGCAAGCGTATTGATCGGCCCGGCTCGTTCATGGAAACGACGATTCTGAGTGATGTAAAACCCGATAATCCGGCCTTCCGACAGGAGTTCTTCGGCCCGGTGGCCATGTTCTTCCGTGTTCAGAGCGAGGACGAGGCCATCGCACTGGCCAATGACTCCGACTTCGGCTTGGGCGGCTCCGTATTTACTGAGGATATTGCGCGCGGCAAGCGTGTGGCCAGCAGGGTGCACACCGGCATGATGTTCATCAACAATATGGATTGGCTGGATGCTGAGCTTCCGTTTGGCGGTGTGAAGAATTCTGGCTACGGTCGCGAGCTCGGCGACATGGGGATCCAGCAGTTCGTGAACAAGAAGCTGATTCGCGTCAATTCGATCGACGCGCCGGCATAGCGCGCGCGGTTTCACGCCGCGCCGCTCATCATCTCGCGGTGCAGATTGCCAAGTGGCAGAGGCGGTCAGGGGGGCGCATCCCAAACCGCCTAGCCTGAGACCTTGGACCAGGCTACTGGCTCCAGAAAAACACCCTTAGCGGCGGAGGAGGCGGCCAAGCACAAAGCCCGCGGCCACCGCCATCCCGACTGCCTTCAGTGGGTTCTCTGAAACGTAACCGCGCGTATTCGCCACAAGTTGCTTCTGTGATGTGTTTATGCTTTCGCCATGTTCGGCCAGCCAGTTGACTGTCGGAGCGGCGGAGTCGGCCATCCTGTCTACCGCGTGGTGCGCCATTGTCGCGACATGGTCGATCGCGGGTCTGGCTTTGATGGCCGCCTCGTCTGCGGCTCCGGCAATTGAATCGACAACGGCGTGCGCCCTCAACGAGACCTTGTTCCCCACGCCTTCCGTGTTAAGCAATACTCCTGAATTCGATGAGGTGTTGTCGTGTGCGATGGTTTCCATATGAATCTCCTAATAGTGCGAAAAAAAGTGTACGTTCATGTGCCATGCCCTACGTCAATGCGTCGAGCGCGCTGCTCATTTCTACCCACGACTCGGTAGTCGTAGTGCTTGCGGCCGGCTGCGAAATCGGCACGCGCGATCCATGCCGGTTGGCGTATGCCACATGGATCGGGATGGACTCGGACTACTAGCCCCGCTAGGCGCGTGTTGCGCTCTACGGGCGATCCTGCCTGCGCCAGTAAAATTTAGCAGCGAGACGAGTAGCAGCGACCAGGTCCAGCTGAGAATATCGTTTTGCGCTAAGGCCGCCACAACGCATCCGACCAGGGCCTGCCAGTCGGTAATCGATAAAACGCGTGCTCCGCCACCCAATCCGACTATCAGCGCGCGTCCGCTGTCGGCCTGCTTGTCCGTCCTCACCATGAGCTCGAGGACACTGTCCAGCCAGTCAAGCACGGAATAGATAAGCGAATGGGGTGTCACCCCGGTCGACGGCGCTGAAGCGGTGGCGTGCTCCGATTTGATTCAGGCATAAAGCCGGGAGTGGGGAAACCACCGACTTGCCATTTATCCGACCGCAATAGCGTCATGGAAAATTCTTCGCGGCGAATTCCCAGTTGGCCAGATCGGCAAGGAAAGTTTCGACGAATTTCAGCCGAAGATTGCGGTAGTCGATGTAGTAGGCATGTTCCCAGACGTCGATGGCGATCAGCGGCTTGTCGGTGCCGCTGATCGGCGTGCCGGCGCCGCTGGTATTGACGATGTCGACTGAGCCATCGATCTTCTTCACCAGCCAAGTCCAACCGGAACCAAAATTGCTGACAGCCGACGCCTGGAACGCTTGCTTGAATTCGTCGAAGGTGCCCCATTTTTTGTCGATCGCAGCGGCCAGCGCGCCGGTCGGGACGCCCCCGCCACGGGGTTTCATGCTGTGCCAGAAGAAGGTGTGGTTCCACGCCTGGGCCGCGTTGTTGAAGATACTGCCCGGAGGCGTTTTCTTGATGATGGCTTCCAGGGACAGTTCGGCGTATTCGGTGCCCTTGATCAGGGTATTGAGATTGGTGACGTAGGCCTGATGATGTTTGCCGTAGTGATATTCAATCGTTTCGCGCGAAATCTGCGGCGCCAAGGCGTCCTGGGCGTAGGGCAGCTGGGGCAGTGTATGTTCCATGGTGATTGTCCTGTTGTCGGTGGAATGATTCCAAACAAGCCGCGCCATAGGGTCACTGTTGAATGGCTGGCGTATCTATGATGGGAAATATAGGCCATCGTTTTGGCAAGATCAGTTCGCTGCCGTACATAGCAAAATCAGCAGAGAGTCTTTCGCGAAGCAGAATATTGGCGTATTTAAGCCCTTGTGCTTTTATGTCTTTAGGATAAATTGGGTAGTTTAATTCAGCGTGGAGCGCACGTGATTGCTTCTCAATATAGCCATCGCCGTTTGGTGGCGGTTTACGATCAGATCAATTCCGGCGATCGCGACTACCAGTTCTACTGCGCGCGGATCGGACCCGCTCCGCTATCCGTGCTGGATCTGGGGTGCGGCACCGGAACGTTAGCCTTGTCATTAGCGGCGCTGGGTCATCGTGTCAGCGCCATGGACCCCGCGGTTGAGATGCTGTCCTTTGCCCGTCAACGTCCCGGCGCGCATCAGATTGCATGGCTGCAGGGAGATGCGCCGCAATTGGCTCCAGAGGGTCATTACGATCGAATCGTGATGACCGGTCACGCTTTTCAATGTTTATTGAGCGACGAGCAAGTTGATGCCACGCTGCGCGCGTTGCGCCAACGCCTGGCTCCAGGGGGGCGTTTGATGTTTGAAAGTCGTAACCCGTGTCTGCAACCCTGGCTGCAGTGGGTGCCAGAGCTCAGCCGCCGTAGTCTGCTGCTGGATAACGGGGAGTGTCTGACTCTGTACCACCAAGTGCTGAGCCAAGACGGTGAGCAAGTGACGTTTCAGACGCCTTATCATTTTTCCAGCGATGATGTCACGCTGGTGAGCCAAAGCACGCTGCGCTTTATGACTCGGGCTCAGATTGAGCGTCATCTGCGCCAGGCGGGCTTCACCCAGGTGCAATGTCTGGGTTGGTGGGATGGCGCACTGTTTGATGAGTTCAGTAGTCCGGAAATGATTGTGCTGGCGGGGTAGGGCCAGCTGAATCAGTGATTTGTGGCGGTGGTTTTTCCCCATCGACTTGCGCGCGCGCATTGAGCCGGGCAGAGCGCTCGCGCTTACTCCGGTTGGCGGATGCGGTAGCGTGTACTGCGGCCACCGCCAGGAAGCTGCTCGATGCAGCCTTTGGCAAGCAGGTCGGCCAGGTGGCGCGTGGCGGTGGCCTTGCTGACTTTTGCCACTTTCTGATACTGAGCGGCGCTGATGCCTTGCTCAAACCCGGTTTCGCCGCCATCTAGCAAGTGATTTAGGACTTTGCATTGCTCCTTGAGTAGCTCGCCCTGGCTGCAGTGGTGCCAGTAGCGTGTTTTGTTCAGGGTTTTGGCGATGCTGTCCTGGGTGTGTTGTATGGCCGCCGCCAGCGTGTTTAGAAACCATAGTAACCATGGGGTGATGTCGGTGTCCGCGCGTTGACTGGTTTCCAATACGTCATAGTAAGCATTGCGGCGTTCAAGGATGGTCATTGACATGGCGTAGAGTCGAATGCTTTGCGCATTGGCCTGGGCTAGCGCCAAGTCGGTCAGCGTGCGGGCGATACGGCCATTGCCATCTTCGAACGGGTGCAGGGTGACAAACCAGAAGTGGGCGATGCCGGCTCTCAACAGGGGGTCGATGGTGGGGTCCATCTGGCTTTGATTGAACCACAACAGAAAAGCGTGAAGTTCGGTTTCGAGTCCAGTTCGGGGCGGCGCCTCAAAGTGAATGGTCGGGCGGTCAATACGCCCCGAAACCACTTGCATCGGCTCGGAGTCGCGCAGCAGCCCCGCGCGTATTGGGTGCAAGGCCAATGCCTGATGCGCAAACAGCCAGCGGTGCCACTGTAACAGTCGATCCAAGTGTAGCGGTATATCAAGATTATCCACCGCGTCCAGCATGGTTTTGGCTAAACCTTCGGATCGGTCGGAAGTAGGGTAAGTACTCCCTTGATTGATGCCCAGTCGTTGCGCCAGAGACGAACGAACGGATTGGGCATTGAGTCGTTCACCCTCAATCGCGGAAGACGTAATGATGTTTTGTAGCAGGGTATCCAGAGCAGTCTGAGCTTGCCTCGATTGATTAATGGCGTCGCTGTTGCCCAAAAGCTGTCCGAGCTGAAGTCTAACATTGCGCAGTAATGGCTGAATCTGCGGTTCACTCCAATGGAAGTGTGGCCAGTCGCTTTGTTGCCAGATCCATTGCGTCTGCTTGTTCATCGCGCGATCCCCTTTGATGAGCCAAATCATAACCTTATTCGGCTCACAATATGAGCCGAATAATGGTGCTATTCGGCTCGCATGTGAGGGGAAATCGTAGCCCGGGTGTTCGCTGGATCAGTGGTTTGGGCTCTTGAGCATCAAGGGTAGTCCGGCAATGATCATTGCGACTGTAGGGCAAGCTTGCGCCACTGCCTGATTTAACCTTCCAGCCTCATCGGCAAAGGCGCGCGATAGCGCGCCATAGGGCACGATGCCCATGCCGAGTTCATTGGACACCAGGATGACTTGATCGCCGGCAAGCGCCAGCGCGCTGAGCAGGGCGGCGCGCTCGCGCGCTACGCATTCCGGAAGCTCGAGTGGGCCGGTCTCGTTGAATTCGCCTCCAGCGCTAAACATCAAATTGCTCAGCCACAGTGTCAGGCAATCGACCAACACCAGGCGTCCCGGCGTGCTCCACTGCTGGATGGCCGCGCCCAATGCCAGCGGTTCTTCCACCGTTAGCCACTGGGCCGGGCGTTGCTGACGGTGCAGCGCAATGCGCGCCGCCATTTCCGCGTCACCGGCGCTGCCGGTGGCGATATACACCACGTGTTTGCCGCTGGCGCGCGCCTCTTGTTCGGCCCAAGCGCTTTTGCCACTACGCGCGCCGCCGAGGACCAAGATGTGATTCATGCCGGATGTCCTTCCAGAATAACGATGCCGCCGTAATCGATGGCGTGCGCCTCGGCGGCGGCGTGCCGCGCCATTTGCTCGGGAGTGAGCCCGCTTAGACAGGCGGCTAGCAGGCGAATGCTGCCGGCGTGGCAAATGATCAGCGCGCTGGCGAGCCGCCGTTGGCGTAAATCGGCGTAAAACGCACTGATGCGTTCGGCCATGGCGAGCAGGCTTTCACCGCCGCCCGGGCGGTAGTGCACCAAATTCTGGCTCCAGGCATCGATTTCGGCGCGCGCAATCCGCTCCCAGGGCTGCATTTCCCAGCAACCGAAATCCAGCTCGGCCAGACGCGCGTCCAAGGTCAAACCGACAGGGTCGAGCGCTCGCGCCAGGCGCGCGCAACGCTGCAGAGGGCTGGAAAACAAGGGGATGTCAGCGGGCAATGCCGCGTGCAGCTGCTCGCGGCAGGTCTGCAATGCTTCGTCGGATACCGTCAGGTCGCTGCGACCATAGCAAATGCCGGCGGCGATCTGCGGTCTGGGGTGGCGCACCAGGATCAGGCGCATATCAGAGGCCGCCGTGGCGTAGCCAGGCCAACAGGCCAAGATAAATCGCGACCTCGCTGATTTGCTGTACCGCGCCCAGACAGTCGCCGGTATAACCGCCCAGGCGACGGAGCAGTTTGCGCGTCAACCAGAGGGTGGCGAAGAGGGCGGCGACCAGCGCGCCAGCCAGCGCGCTCCAGGATAAAATCCGCGCCGCGCCCAAGGCGAGTGCGATGAACATCGGGGGGAGAGCGGCAATGAAAAATTCGAAGCCGCTCATTTGTTGCGCGAGTGCGCGCGCCTTGCTTTGGCCGACCCGGACATAGTCCAGGCGCCAGATCAGCGCGCAGGCGCACCAGCGTGATAAGGGGTGCGCCAGCAGCAAAGCCGCCACCACGGCGTAGGGCGGCAGGCTGGACAAGGTCAGGCATTTGACCGCCAGCAGTAAACCGATGCCGACGGCGCCATAGGCGCCAATGGAGGAGTCTTTCATGATGGCCAGCGCGCGCTCGGCCGTGGCCCCGCCACCCAATCCATCGCAGACATCGGCAAAGCCGTCTTCGTGCAACGCGCCGCTAAGGTAAATGCCGGCGCAGGTGGAGAGCAAGATCGCCAGCGGCGCTGGCAGCGTCAGGCTGGCGAGCGCGTACAGCGCGCTCACCCAGACCCCCAGCACCAATCCGACCAGCGGGAAGTAGCGTGTGGCGTGAGGCAGCCATGCCGCGTCAAAACCGACCCAGCGTGGAATCGGCAGACGGGTAAAGAACTGCAGCGCGAGAAACATCAGGCGCAGTTGCTGACGCAGCATGGCCATGGGCTTAAGCGCTCTGTTCGCTGACTTGCGCCGATTCGAAGGTGGCCATCTCACGCAGGAAATTGACCGCTGAGTACAATAGCGGCAACGCCAGCGCCGCGCCGGTGCCTTCCCCTAAGCGCAGATCGAGATGTAACAGCGGCTGGGCTTCCAGCGCTTGCAACATGCGGGTGTGACCGTTTTCATCGGAGCAATGCGAGAACACGCAGTAATCAAGGATCGCTGGTTGCAGGCGCGCCGCGACCAACAGGGCGCTGCTGGTGATGAAACCGTCGATCAGCAATACCATGCGCCGCTCGGCCGCGCGCAGCATGGCGCCTACCATCATGGCGATTTCCAGACCGCCAAAGGTGGCGAGCACCTCCAGTGGTTGTTGCGCGTCAGCGTGCAGCGCCACGGCGCGTTCAATCACCTGTTGCTTACGCAAAATGCCCGCGCTATTCAGCCCGGTGCCGGCGCCGACGCAATCGGCCACGGCCACGCCGGTCAATTTGTGCATCAAGGCGGCGGCGGCCGTGGTGTTGCCGATACCCATTTCGCCAAAGCCGATCAGGTTGCCGTCGAGCTCATCGACCAGCGCCATGCCGCGCTGAAGCGCTTCGGCGCATTCGGCGGCGCTCATTGCCGCTTCCTGGGCGAAATTGCGCGTACCGTTGGCGCGGACTTTGCGATCGGTAAGGCCCGCGCGCGCGCCAAATTCGTGATTCACGCCGGCATCGATAATTTGCAGCGCACAGTTGTGCTGTTTGGCAAATACATTAATCGCCGCGCCGCCAGCGAGGTAGTTTTCCACCATCTGCCAGGTCACATCTTGCGGATAGGCGGAAATCCCTTCGGCGACCACGCCGTGGTCGGCGGCGAAGACCAAAATGGTGGCCGGGGTCAGCGCGACATCACAACGTTGTTGAATCAGCCCGATCTGGCGGGCCAGCGACTCCAGACGTCCCAGGCTGCCGAGCGGTTTGGTTTTGTTATTGATGGCTTGATCCAGGCGCGCGCCGAGTTCGTTATTGTGGGTTGGGGCAATGTGAGGGATCTGCATGTTGGCTTTCAGTGGGTTCCAGTGATCCGGGGCGCGAGTCGATGCGCCAGTGGCGCAAGCAGAAGTATCGCTTGGGATATGGCGCATGAAAGCGCGGCCCTCGGGTGACAAGTGTTGCCGAGAGCTAAGGAAAGGAACCCATGACGCCGCCTGGTTTCCGCGCGGGGAGCCTGCCGGGCTTGGTGTTCAAGTCCGATCGGTCCCATGACCTTCCCCGGTCCGTTCCGCCCGGGGTTTGCTCGTGTCGACAATCGTGACGGCCGGTCTCCTGGCTTGCGCGTTGGCGCCCGGCGTCGCCTTCCCGGGGGGAACCCAGTGGCGTGTGACGCAGACTCTTCGCTTACAGTTGCGGGGGCAGCCGCGGCATTCAACCGCGTTCCCGACACCGTCATCAGAAACCGATGATACTGGAGTGCTTGTAGGCTGTGAATTGATTTCACCGGGATGGTTGAGTAATGACGACGATGCCACAGCAGCGCGGGGTTGATCCGGCTAGCTGTGCCGCCGCTTGATCGGTCCACGACGTGTGATCAGGATGTAAGTCATCGCGCCCAGGCCGGCGATCACGCAACCCAGCACGGTGTTTTCCAGGCGCGCCACGGCCAACAGGGTGGTGGCTTGCGGGCTGCCGAAGTCGAGCAACACCATCACCAGCGCGGTGATCGGCACCACCGCCATCCAGTAGCTGCGATTGATCAGCAGCGCGGTGCAGGCGGCAAAGGCGGTAATCAGCAAGGCCAGGGCCATTTCATTCTGGCAGCTGATCAAGACCAGCCAGCCGAGCAATGCGCCAATAAATGAGCCCGCCAGCCGTTGCACCAGTTTGTACAGGCTCAGTTGCGGGTCGTTGGCCGTAACAATGGCAATGGTCAGGGGGACCCAGTAGGCGCGTTCCAGTCCCAGGCCATAGGCCAATGCATAACCCACCACAATTTTGGCGGCAAAGTACCAGGCGAAATGCGCATTGTTGTTATCGCGTCGCAGTAAGTGGCGCATGGCTTCGAATAGCATCGGTCCGAACTGTGGTTCGGCGCGGCGCGCGATCAGTCGGTCGAGTAGAACCGCCAGAATGCCGCTCAGTCCTCCGACCAGCAAATAAGTGCCCGCCAGCGGCGAGAGGTGGGGGTCGCTATTGCCAAACAGAAAGGCGATCAGCCAGTACTTGCTCATCAGCTCGACCGAGTTTCCGGTGCCTTGCAACCAGCCGGTCAACAGCGAAAAAGCCAGCAAAAACGCCAACGGCGCACCGGGGACCGAGTGGCCGACAAAGCCGGCAATCCCGCACAGTAGCATGCCGACGGTCATGTAGATGATGGCGATGATGCGCTCGGACAGCGCGCCGCCATTGTCGACAAACATGGTGTAGAAACCGGCGACGCCGCCATACACCGCCGGCGCGAATTCGCCTCGGGCCAAGGCGATGGCCAGCGGCAGACCGACCGCGATCGCGGCGCGTCGCGCGCGGCGCCAATTAGGCGACTGGTGACGATTTACCGTCAGGGCGTCTACAAAAAACTTGAGCATGCGTTAACCGTGAGTTGACGAACGGTGAGCCGCCAGTTAGCGAATCCGCGCTGGCATGATTTCGGTCGAAAGCTGCATTTCGACCCCAAGGCCATAGTAATAATAGGCGGGCTGGGACAGCAGACGTAAAAACAGAAACAGCCGCAAGCCCATGCGCTTGAGACCGTGCATGGTTTTCGACGGAAGCAGGTTTTCATGCGTGGCATGCACGATCCAGTGGCGGCGGTCGGTTGGCAGGGCGATTTCTTTCAGTTGCGCCATTTCTTCCAGCAAGCTTTCGATGTTTGGCTCTTCCATGAAACCAAAGCTGACTTCCACGCTGATAATGCTGCCTCGGTCGCGTTGTTGCTCCAATACGCTGATGTGGTAGCGGTTGTCGTGAATATAAGGAATCTTCGGGTGGTGGATAGTGACAAAAATCAGATTGCGTGGCAATACCCCATAGCGATCCCAGATCAGTTGTAATAGCGCGGGCGTGTGATCGCTCTCTCTGACTGGCGCGCGAGGAATCATCAAGATTGCGTTGCGCTCGACAAAGTGACGGCTTTGGCGATGTAGCTCGATCAGTTCGGCGATGTTCATCGTGTGCTTGCGCGAGTAAGCGGCCGAGGTGGCTTTACGTCCCCATTTCCAGGTGATCATGACAATGAAGACCGCGACGCCGATCGAAACCGGAACATACCCACCTTCAAGAAACTTAAGCGAACTGGCCAGCAGGAAACCGCCGTTGACCACGGTGAGCGGACCCCAGACCAGATAGCAACGTAGTGGGCTCCAATGCCAGAGATGGCGCGCGATCGGCATCATCGCTAGCGAGGTAATCACCATCACTCCTGACACCGACAGCCCGTAGGCGGCGGCCAGGTGTGAACTGGAGCCGAAACCGAACACCAGCGCGATACAGCCCAGGTATAGCGCCCAGTTGACCGCGCCAATGTAGATCTGTCCGGAGTGGGCCTCGTGGGTGTGGACGATGTTAAGGCGCGGAAACAGCCCCAGGCGCACCGCTTGCAAGATCAGCGAGAAGGCGCCGGAAATCAAAGACTGCGAGGCAATCACCGTCGCCAGGGTCGCCAGTAGCACCATCGGATATAGCGCGTGCTTTGGCACCATGCTGTAAAACAGATTTTGCCCGACGATAGGCGCGCCGCTCAGCAGGTAGGCGCCCTGGCCGAGATAGTTGAGTAACAGCGCCGGATATACTAGCGAGAACCAGCCAAGGCGGATGGGCAGGGCGCCGAAATGGCCCATGTCAGCGTACATGGCCTCGCCACCGGTCACGCACAGCATCACCGCGCCCAAGGTCAGGAGCGCGCCATATAGGTTGGCGTGCAGTAAAAATTTCAAGCCATAGAGGGGATTAAATGCCTGCAGAATTTGTGGCGCTATCAGGATTTGCTTGGCGCCGAAGAGGGCGATCACCGCAAACCACAGCATCAAGATCGGGCTGAAAATTTTGCCAATGCCATTGGTGCCGCGCGCCTGCAAGGCAAATAGACCGGTCAGTAACAGCGCGGTCAGCGGCAGCACGGTTTGCGTCAGTTGCGGCGTGGCTACCGCCAAGCCTTCAACCGCCGACAAAACGCTGATGGCCGGGGTGATGATGCCATCGCCCAATAGCAAACCGGCGCCCAGGATCAACAGCCAAAGCAGCAATTGTCTGTTTTTATGCCTCGCGTCGCCGTGCAGCAGACCATAGAGCGCGAACAGACCGCCTTCGCCGTCGTTATCGGCGCGCAACACCAGCATGGCGTATTTGAGCGCGACGATAATCGTCAGCGCCCAAATCACCAGCGAGATGCCGCCGAGGATGTTGTCGTGGTTGAGCGCCACGTTGCCATGGGAAAAAAAGATCTGACTGAGCGCATACAGCGGTGAGGTGCCGATGTCACCATAAACGATGCCGATTGCGCCCAGGGTGGCGAGGGCGATGTTTCTCTTCGACGACACTAACAATGCCCCTTTTGCTGTAGTAGGTATTCGCTATGTTAATCGAATATTTATAAATTGGCTGTAATGATGAAACATCTATCGTGCGCGGAGCGCATGGGCGGCGGACCCCAACATTGCCCGCCTCCTGTCGAGTGTTTGTTGGGGTTCGCTGCGCTCACCGCCAACCTACGCGACGGGTTCCTGCCAGTGGTTAGCGAAGACCAGGGTATTCAAATCCTGGCGCGCTGCCCAGTTTTCTTGCTCCAGCATGGGTTTGTCGTAGAAATGTTCGACATGGCCGATACACAGAATCGCAATTGCTTTGGCTTCTGATGGCAGGTGTAACAGTTGCGCCAGACGCTCGGGATCGAACAGTGACACCCAGCCCAGACCGATCCCCTCGGCGCGCGCCGCCAGCCACATGTTCTGGATCGCGCAGGCGATCGAGGCCAGGTCCATTTCGGGCAAGGTGCGCCGACCGAAGACATGGCGCTCGCGCCCATCCATCAAGGCTGCCACCATCACTTCGCCACAGTCGAGAATGCCCTCGACCTTGAGCTTCATGAATTCGCTTTCACGCTCGCCTAGCGCCTGGGCGGTGCGGATGCGTTCTAGCTCGACTTCGGCGTGTAATTGCTGACGCAGATCGAGGTCGGTAATCCGGATAAAGCGCCAGGGTTGCATGAACCCCACGCTGGGCGCGTGGTGCGCCGCCCCAAGCAGACGTTGCAACAGTGCTGGATCGACCGGCGCCGCGGTGAAGTGGCGCATGTCGCGACGTTCGCGGATCACGCGGTAAATCGCGTCGATGTCACTGTCTGGGTAGCGGTTCATGATAAGAAGAGTTTCGCGGTAGCGCTGGGGTTGGAAGGAAAGTAGGCGTGCATATAACTGGCCTGGATGCTGTTGTGGCGATACACCGCCTCGCCCTGAGCGGATGAGGCGGCGCGTTGCGCGTGGGTAAATGGCGCCAGCGGGGTATCCAGGGTGGAGTAGTGAAAGGTATGACCGCGCAAGACTTCGCCGGCCAGATCGAGAAACTGCAGGCCAAGGGCGCTGAGGCGGTTGTGCACGGTGGCATGGCCCGGCAGCAGGCCGAGCATTTCGGCGCGCCGTCCCTGTTGATCGGTGAGCGAGTCGAGCAGATACAGCATGCCGCCACATTCGGCATACAGCGTTTTGCCACTGGATACATGCTGACGCAGGCTGGCCGCCGATTCGTGGCTGGCCGATAGGGTGCCGAGATAGAGCTCCGGGTAACCGCCGGGGAGATATACCGCGTCGCAGGGCGGCACAGGCTGGTCGGCCAGCGGCGAGAAAAAGCTCAGCTCGGCGCCGAGCTGGCGCAACAGTTGCAAATTGGCGGGATAAATAAAGCTGAACGCGGCATCGCAGGCAATCGCAATCCGTCGTCCTTTAAGGTGTGACTGCGGAGCCTCCAAGGTTGGAGCGCTGAAGGTGATTGGCGGCGGCAACTCCCTGAGGTCGGTCTGGCCGAGTTGCACGGCGGCTAGATCCAGTCGCTGCTCCAGATCACTGACTTCTTCCGCCGGTACCAGTCCCAGATGCCGTTCCGGCAAGGACATCAAATTCTGGCGCGCGATGGCGCCCAGGCAGCGCAGTCCGGCGGGTAGACCCGCGCGCAGCATGTCTTCGTGGCGCGTACTGGCCACTTGGTTGGCCAGTACGCCATAAAACGCCAGCTCGGGACGGTATTGCGCCAAGCCTTGGGCAATGGCGCCAAAGGTTTGACCCATGCCGCTGGCGTCGATCACCGCCATGACTGGCAGGCCGAACTGCAACGCCAAGTCGGCGCTGCTCGGGCTGCCATCAAACAGGCCCATACTGCCTTCAACCAAGATCAGATCGGCGTCCTGCGCGGCCTGGTATAGGCGCGCGCGACAGTCGTCGATGCCATTCATCCACAAATCGAGTGAATAGACCGTGGCGCCGCTGGCCTGACGTAAAATGTAAGGATCAAGAAAGTCGGGCCCGACCTTGAATGCCCGCACTTTGCGCCCCTGGTCGCGGTGATGGCGCGCTAGACCTGCGCACAGTGTGGTTTTGCCCTGGTGCGAGGCCGGGGCGCTGATCAATAGCGCCGGGCACTGGCGCGAGGGTGCTTGGTTCATGGGGCTCCTTAGTACTCCACGCCGGCTTGGGCTTTGATGCCTTGTTCGCGGTACGGGTGCTTGACCAGTTTCATTTCGGTTACCAAGTCGGCCGCGGCCATTAGCGCCTCGGGGGCGTGACGTCCGGTCACCACAATGTGCAGATTGGCCGGGCGCTGGGCAAAAGCTTGCAATACTTCGTCCAGTGCCAGGTATTCATATTTCAAGATTACGTTGAGTTCATCGAGAATTAACATGTCATATTCGCCGCTGATCAGCATTTGCATTGCGGCGTCCCAGCCACGGCGCGCGCTGGCGATATCGGCCGCGCGATCCTGGGTGTTCCAGGTATAGCCGTCCCCCATGGTGAAGAAGTCGCAGTTTTCAAAGCCGCCGAGCAGGTCGCGTTCGGCGCTATGCAACGCGCCCTTGATAAATTGCACCACGCCCAGGCGCATGCCATGGCCGACAATTCTCATCCCCATACCGAAAGCCGCGCTGCTTTTACCCTTGCCGCTGCCGGTGTGGACGATCAGCAGGCCTTTTTCCTTGCTGGCGGCGGCTTTCTTTTTTTCAAATCCCGCCTTGCGGCGCTCGCTCATTCTTAAATGAGCTATCGGATCGGTTTTGATGGTGCTCTCCTTGCAAAACTCAGCGCCAGACCGTGTCAGTCAATTCGCATAATAGCCGCATAATTTCAGGTCGGCTGGGGTGATAGCCGATAAACACCAACTGCGCCGGTTTTGTGCTGGCCGTTGGCGCCTCGGCGCGCACCTCAATGCGGCTGCGTACCCCCTGCAGCAACAGGCGCGCGCCGGTGGCGCGCTCGGTGGCGTAACCCTTGACGCGCAACAGCGGCTGCGCTCGCGCGATGGTCTCGAGCGCCCGGGTTAGCGCGGCGCGGTCTTGTGGCGCCAGGCTGCGAATTAAAAACGATTGCCAGCCCGGGTCTTGCTCGTGGAAGTGTTTGTGGGTGCTGAGCCCATGGCTGTGCGCGGCCAGACCGCTGTGGCTGTGACCATCGAGCAGGCCCTGGTTGCCCAGCGGCGTGGCGCCGGGGGCGGGCATGCTGGCTACCGGACCGTAATGGCGCTGGCCGTCGCCCGTGGCTTGGTGTAAGTGCAAGCCTAGCGTCAGGCGCGGGTCCAGCTTGGCCTGGTAGGCCAGTTCGATGAAGCGAATGCTGGGCGCGGTTTGGCGCACCAGGCTTTCGGCCTGCAACAGCGCTTCGCTGTTTAATTCGTCGATCTTGTTTAACACCACAATGTCGGCGTGGGCCAGCTGGCGCTCGAACATGCTGGCACTGGCGTTGTCGGCCGCCGATTCTGGCGATGGCGTGAAATCACCCGCCAGCAACAGCGGGGTATCGACTACCGCCAGGGTGGCGTCCAAAACGAAATAGTTGGCCAGTTGCGGGCTCTGCAATTGCGCCATCGCCGCGCTCGGCAGGGCCAGACCGGAGGTTTCGATCAATACATGGTCAATGTGCTGCCGACGCTGCCACAGTTGCAGCATGGTGGGCAGAAAGTCCTGATCGTCGTCATAGGCCACCAGACCGCGCGCCAGATCATGAATCTCCAAGCCGGCGCGCGCGGGCTCTGCGCGCAGCACGCTGCCGTCGATTGAAACCGCGCCAAACTCGTTGACCAGAATTGCCAGCCGACGCTGTTGGCTGGCGCGAATCAGATTCGATAGCAGAGTGGTTTTACCCGCGCCGAGAAAGCCGGTGACCACGGTGACCGGAATCCGTGCCTGGCTCATGGTCGCTGGGCCAACAATGTCAGGATGTCGGCAAAATTGTCGCGCATCAGTGGATAGTCGATTTGCGGACGGTCGATAACGATCAATGGAATGCCCAATGCGGCGGCGGCGGCGGCTTTGGCGCCATAGCCCCCGGCGGACCCCGACTGTTTGCTGACCACGCAGTCGATCCGCCAATCGCGCCACAGGGTCTGGTTCGCCTCTTGGCTAAACGGCCCTTGCATCGCGCACAGTTGCGCGCGTGGAATGCCCAGGTCGATGGCGCGTTGCAGCTGTTGCGGCTCCGGCGCCAGACGCGCGAACCACAGATGCTGGCGCGCGCCATCGGCCTCGACGAAATGCGCCAGATCTTTCGATCCGGTGGCCAGAAAAATCCGATGACCATGGGTTATGGCGAGCTGGGCGGCCTGGGCCATGTCGGCGCAGTGCAGCGCGGGATGCTGGTCCGCGGCGCTGGGGCGCTCGAAGCGCAAATAGGGTAGCGCCAGATCTTGCCCGAGGCTGATCAGTTGTTGCGACATCTCGCTGGCATAGGGATGGGTGGCGTCGACAATGGCGCGCGCGCCGCTTTGCGCCAATAATTCGCGCCGGCGCTCCATGCCCAGACGGCCGGAAATCGTGGTCAGACCCGGGTGCCGCGCCAGTTGCTCGCCATACTCGGTGGCACTGCTCACCACCACCGGGCAGCCCTGGTCGGCAATCAATCGCGCCAGTTGGTTGCCGTCGCTGGTGCCGGCAAATACCCAGACCGCCCGCTGTGGCAGATCGGGGGCCTTGACGGCGTCGTCGCTGTCTTGCCAGTTGGCGTAACCACGCGGGGTGAAGATCCAGTCACGTTTTCTGCGGGTAAACCGGTTGCCGATTACCAGCGAGGTCAGCATGTTGAACTGGCGGTGACGCAGATCTCCCAAGGTGACGATCTCGCTGGTCTGACCCTCGCGGTAGGCGTTGTGCACAATGCCGCACAGGGTTTCCGGGCGTTTGTGTTCCAGCATGATATCCAGAATCCGATAAACCCCTTCCTGGCGCTGCTTGCTTTGCACGTTGTAGAACACCACCGCCAGGTCGGCCGCGGCGATATGGCGCGCGCGGGTTTCAATCCATTCCCATGGGCACAGCAGGTCGGACAGGCTGAGCGTGGCAAAGTCGTGCGATAGCGGCGCTCCCAGTAGCGAGGCGCAGGCATTGGCCGAGGTAATGCCGGGGATCAGTTGAACATCGAAAACATCGTCCTCGCGCATGTCTTCAAACGCCAGGGTCGCCATGGCGTAAATCCCGATATCGCCGCTGGAAATCAGGGCCACGGTTTTACCGGCGCGCGCTTGTTCCAGCGCCAACTGGGCGCGTTCGCGCTCCTGAGTCAGCGGCAGGGTGTGAATCTCTTTGCCGGCGATCCAGGGTTGAATCCAGGTCAGATACAGTTCGTAGGCGACGATCACTTGGCTGGCGGCCAGGGCGTCTTGCACCATGGAGGGGATCAGTTCGCGCGAGCCGGGGCCGACGGAGACCAGGTAAAGTTTGCCATTCATGGGTACGGGTTATCCTGTGCTTTTCGAGTGAATACTGTCTGTCACGATGGCGACGGTAACGCCATCGAGTATGGTTTTCGGGACGATCAATTGACCGCGCGGGCTGGCGATCAGCGCGCACGGTTCGCATACGCCATCGACCCCGAGATTGTGTTGTACCCAGGCGGAGGGCTGCTGGGTCCAGCTTCGGCTGGCGACATCGGCGCGCGCGATTACTCTGAGCGGTAGATCGTTTTCGCGACAGAAATCCAATAAACCGGCTTCGTCCGCCTTGAGGTCGATGGTGGCGACTTCGCGCACTTGTTCCATGGGCAGGTCGCCGAGCGCGTTGAGTACCGCGCGTTCGATGGCCGCCGCCGATTTGCCGCGCCGACAGCCAATGCCGAGCGTCAGTGGCTTGAGCGCTTCGCTGGCGGTGGTCACCGCCGGGTAGGCTCCGGTCAGTTGCGCCACGCGATAGGCCAGCGTATTCGCGCCGCCTTCGTGGCCGGACAGCAGCGGAATGGCGAAGCGCGCCGCCTCATCCAGCACCACCACGCCCGGGTCGCTCAGTTTGCTGGCCGGCAAGCCATCGAGATAACGCACGGCAATTCCGCAGGCCATCACCAGCACCCAGTGGCGATGTTGGTGAAATTGCTGGCGAAACTGCTCAAGCGCACTCCGGTCGGTAGCGAGCCAGGGTTGGTAGAGCGTGGCGTTCAGGGTGTCGGCCAGGGATAGCCCCAGAGACAGAGCCTCCGGGCGCACCAGCCAGATGGCGTGCGGTTTCACGCGCTATCCTTGGGCTTTTTGCTCGGCCGCGCGCGCTTGCGCGTGTCGCCGTCGCGGAAAATATGGGTGAAGCCGGCCGAGTACAGGCTGGATTCGACACCGCCTTCGCGCGACAAGGCCGGGCCGACCAGCAGCAAGGTGGTCAATAGCCAGTCCTTTTGCTTGACCTCGGATAGCAGGGTGGCGAGCGTGCCGCGATGCAGACTCTGATCCGGCCAACTGGCGCGGCGCACCAGGGCCACCGGCGTATCGGGCGGATAGTGCAGGCTCAGATCGGCCACGGTCTGCTTCAGGCGCTGGCCCGAGAGAAAAATACACATGGTGGCGCGATGCTCGGCGAAGCGCGCGATTGACTCGAGCTCGGGCACCGCCGAGGCGCGGCCTGAAACTCGGGTCAGGATAATGGATTGCGAAACCTCCGGTCGCGTCAGTTCGCTGCCAAGCGCGGCGGCGGCGGCGGTGAACGACGACACGCCAGGGACGATTTCGTACTCGATGCCCAGCTTTTCCAATCGACGCATTTGTTCGGCGGTGGCGCCGTAGATCGAGGGGTCGCCGGAGTGTAGACGCGCGACATCGAGGTTGGCGTCGCGCGCGCGTACATAGCAGGCCTCTTGCTGGTCCAGCGACAATTCGGCGCTGTCGAGAATTTCGGCATCGGGGCGGCAGTGGGCGAGCATTTCTCGCGGCACCAGCGAGCCAGCGTAGATCACCACGGCGCTTGTCCCCAGAATGCGGCTGCCGCGCAGGGTGATCAGATCGGCGGCGCCGGGGCCGGCGCCAATGAAATAGACTTTCATACGTGTCGTTGCTCTCTGGGTTCGCGGCGAATTAACAGGGTGGCCAAATAGCCGCTGGCGGATTCTGCTTCCAACTGACTCACGTCTGCGCACAGCACTTCGCCTGGCAGGCCGATGCGTCGGGCAAAGGCGCAATGTTCGGCAATGCCCAGGCGGCGCAATAGCTGCAATACCGCCGACAAGCGCTGGCCGATTTTCATCAGCACCACGATATCATGACTGACGATATCGGCCTCGAGCTGTGTCATGTCATCCGGGCAAGGTAGAATCAAAATTCGTTCTTTGCCTTCGCCCAGCGGCCACGATAGCGCCGCCGCGCTGGCGGCGAAACTGGTGACGCCGGGAAAGGTGACCGCGTCCAGTGTCGGCTCAAGCGCGCGCAGCGCCGCGAGCAGATAGCCATAGGTGGAGTAGGTCATCGAGTCGCCGATGGTCAGGTAGGCGATGTTCAAGCCGGCGCGCAAGTCGCGCGCCAGGGTGGCGGCCAGTTCGCCATAGTGGCGGCTGAGCAGGCTGCGATCCGGGTCCATGACGAATTCGATTTCATGGAATTTGTCCGGGTCGAGATTGAGCCCGGCCAGGCACTGGCCGGCCACCGAGGATGCACTGCCGCGCGCGCGCGGCAGATAGATGCGATCCACCTGGCGCAGCGCTTCGAGCGCGGCGACCGGGATCAGTCCCGCCGGCCCCGGACCGACGCCAACACCGATAAACTTCCCCAAGTCGCTCATGCCGGGTTCTCCAGCGACGCGGCGCCGAGCGGCGTGCCATTCATGCTGAAGAGTCGCACCGCGACTTGATCCACGCGCGACACGCGCGGCGCAATCAGCGCCGCGACGCGTTGTTCGATGACTAGCCAGAAGGCGCGGGCGCGGGCTGGCTGCGAGTGTAAGATTTGCACTACGTTTTCCACTGTATTGGCTTTCTCTATTTGTGCCACCAAGGCGGAGTCCATGCCTTGCTGTTGTGCCACGCTGGCCAGGCCCCGCATCGCCATGCCGCTTTTGCTGGAGTGGGTGTCCCATACGCCATCCAGCAGCTTGGCGATTTTCCCCGGGTGACCCAGTACCCATAAGGTCGCCAGCCGGGTGTTTTGTTCAGCCAGCGTGGCCTCGGTGTAGTCTAGTGATTCGCCCACGAAGTTGGCGATTTGCACCACCTGTTTCTTGCTGAGTAGCAGGGTGTCGGCGGCGAAACCGCGCCCGATTTTACCCGGCGTCAGGGCAATGGCGACGGGCCGGTCGCCTAGCGCCACGCGGATGTAAACTTCAATCGACGCGGTCCAGGCCGCGAGCGACATCGGTTCGACAATTCCACTGGTGCCGAGAATCGAAATCCCGCCCAAAATCCCCAACATCGGGTTGAAGGTGCGCTTGGCGATTTTTTCGCCATCGACGCAACCTATCGCCAGATCAAAGCCCGGGTTGGGCGCGCCATCCAAGACCTCGTCTATCGCCCACAGCATCATCTGACGCGGTACCGGGTTGATTGCCGCTTCGCCCTGGGCGATGCGCAAACCGGGTTGCGTGACCGTACCGACGCCGCTGGCGGCGATAAACCGCGGCGCGCCGCTGCCGTTGATCGAGACTTGGGCAAACAGGGTGGCGCCATCGGTGTTGTCCGGGTCATCCCCGGCGTATTTGATCACCTCGGCGCGCACCGTGTGTTCATCGAGGCGACTCAGCTTGGCGATCGGCACGGTTAAATAATAGTCCGGATCTGGCAAACTGATCTCGACCGCGTCCACGCGCTCACCGCGCAGCAAATAAAGTAGCGCCGCCTTGACCGCCGCCGTGGCGCAACTACCGGTGGTGCGCCCGCGGCGCAGGCCATTGCCAGCCAAAACGGTCAGGTCGTAGGCGTGGCGCGGGCGGTTCATTCGGCGGAGTTCTCCAATTGACGGTGTACATGGCCAATGGCGTCAATCATCAAGGCATTGACCACGGTGGCCGCCCAGGGTGAACCGCCACGGGTGCCGCGATTGGTGATGCGCGGCACTTGCAGCAGCCCGCGCAGTTCTTCCTTGCACTCGCGGGTGTCGACAAAGCCCACCGGCAGTCCGATCACCAGTTGCGGGCGCCAGCCATGTTCGCGCACCAGGCGCACCACCTCGCGAATCGCGGTGGGCGCATCGCCGATGGCGACCACCACATCGTTGCCGAATTTCTCCCAGGCGCGGCGGATGCCGGCCGCCGAGCGGGTAATGCCATAGGCTTCGGCCATCAGCCGGGTTTCGCTGTCGTGTACCCCGCACCAGGTTTCTACGCCCAGCTGCTGCAGTACCGCGCGCTTCAGCCCGGTTTCCACCATGGTGACGTCGGTCACCACCCGCTGGCAGCGCAGCAGGGCGCGCATGCCGGTTTCGGCGGCGCCTGGCGAGAAATACATATCGTCGACACTGGTGAAGTCGCCGCTGGTATGCACCAGTCGCTTGAGAATGCTGTGGTGCTCGGTCGGGAAGGCGGACCAGTCGCGTCCCTCATCGATGATGCGCATGCTTTGCGCCTCGATCGGGTGCGGCAGGTACGCCGGCCAGTCGATTTTCGCGACCGTGGCGTCTGGCGCCCGGCCCAATAGCCCGCGCACGTTACCATGATGGCCCTGTTGCGGCGCGCCGACCTGCTGTTCGAAACCAACGATTTGCACTCGATATTTGCACAGCGAGCAGTTCATGTTGGCCTGACCGTCGATGCCCTGCTGCGCGCGCTCCAGAAACACATCGGCCACGTGTGGGTGGATGCCGAGATAGGGCGCCGCCAATACCTCGATCTCGGGTTGGCGCGCGCGCAGATCATCGACCGCCGCATAAATGCGCTTGACCAGAATGCCGTCAAACAGAAAGTAAGGCAGCACCAGAATGCGTCGGTAGCCGAGCTGGCTTGCGGCCTTGAGGCCCTCGGCCACCAAGGGGCGCGCACTGCCGGAATAGCAGACGAAGGACGCGCCAAAACCCATGCCTTCTTCCAGCATGCGCGTCAGTTTGGCGATATCGGAGTTGGCGTCCGGGTCGCTGGTGCCGCGCCCGACCAGTACCAAACAAGTGTCGGCGCGCGCCACGGTGGCGCCAGCCGCGGCTTCGGCGCTGATAATGCGCTCGCGGCACAGTTCCAATAGCTTGGGGTGCAGATCCATCGCGGCGCCGAAGTGAAACTCGACTTGCGGGTGCGCCTGGCGCAAAGCCAATAGCTCGCTCGGCATGTCGTTCTTGGCGTGAGTGGCCGCCAGTAGCACGCCGGGGGTGACCGCCAGGCGCGTGGCGCCGCTGTTCACCGCTAGGGCGACGGCTTGATCGATGGTCGGGGTGGCGAATTCGAGAAAGCCATAGTGAATCGCGCGTTCGGGCGCGCGCGCGCGCATCAGTTCAACCAGTGCGACAAATTCCGCCACGCCGGCCGGATCGCGGCTGCCATGTCCCGCCAGGACAATTGCGTAGTCTGAACTCATACCGCGGCTGCTCCCGCGGCTTCGATCTGGCTGTCCATCGGGTTCAAAGTGCGGATCAGCATGATGCTCATATCGGAAAAGGTCTGCTCGGCGCATTCGGCCAGGGTGCCATGCCATTCGGCTTCGTTGCGCGTCAAGTTTTCCCAGACTTCGGTTGGGTGTTCAGGGGCGATGCCGTTTTCCAATAGATAGGCGGCAATGTGCCAGGGCATGAACGAGCGCGCGGCATCCCACGGGCAGGGGATGACAATCGCATTGCGCTGGTCTTGCAATACATGCACCAGATGGCGCTTGAATGGCGTGAGGTCGCCGCGACGGTGGAATGTAATGAAGGTGGTTTCGTCAAAGCACACCTTGGCGCGCGAGGCCAGGACCTGGGCCGAAGAGATGCCCGGCATGGTTTCTACCGGGTGGCCACAGGCGCGCTCGACCCGCTCCAAATACTGGAAGCCGCTGAAATGGATGTCGCCCATGAACACCACCACGCAGTTTTTGCCGGCATGGTGTAGCTTGGCGACTTGATCCAGCTGCGCCACTTGGTCGCGATAGCCCATCAAGATCACTTGCGCGCTGGCCGGGATCAGCGGGCGCACCACATTGACCACGGCATCGAAGCCGGCGATCACGTCGGCGTTGGCGATCAACTCAGCCGAGCGGCGCGGTAAGTAGCCGATATCGCCGGGGCCGGCGCCGATACAAATAATCATGTTGTTTCCTTGTCTAGGAGCCTGTCGGACTCTGGAGGTGGCGGCGGCAATTGCGCAAAATCGACCGTCTGGCCGACGATGACCAGGGCCGGACTGCCCAGCTCGGCGCGCGCCACGTCTTGGTTCAAGTGTTGCAAGGTGCTGAGCACCTGGCGTTGTTGCGGCAGCGTGCCGTACTGAATCGCCGCCGCCGGGGTGTTCGGCGCCAGTCCATGAGCGAGTAGCTCGCCACAAATGTGTTCGAGGTGGGTCATGCCCATGTAGATCACCAGGGTCATGCCGCTTTGCGCCAATAGCCCCCAGTTGGGCTCATCGTCCTGATGGCTGTGGCCGGACACCAGGGTGACGCCATGCACATGCGCGCGATGGGTCAGTGGAATACCGAGCGTGGCGGGCACCGCCACCGCGGCGGTGATGCCGCTGACCACCTCAACCGCCACCCCGGCGGCGCGCAGAGTCTGAATTTCTTCACCGCCGCGCCCGAATACCATTGGGTCGCCGCCTTTGACGCGCGCCACCACCCGTCCGGCCAGGGCGGCGTCGAGCATGCGCTGTTCAATCACGGTTTGCGCCGCTGAGGGACAGCCGCCGCGTTTGCCGACCGAGACCACTTCGCAGTCGGGGCGCACGAATTGCAGTACCTCGGGGTTGGCCAGGTCATCGATCAGCACCAGATCGGCGCGTCCCAGGCGGTTCACCGCTTTCAGAGTCAGAAGTTCGATATCGCCGGGCCCGGCGCCGATTAAATAGACTTGGCCCACGGGCTTCATTGCCTCAATCTTTCACGAATGCTCAAGGTCAGCTGTTGGCTACTGAACTGATCGAGTGGTAAATATTCGGCGCTGAGAGCCTGCGCCAGATCGCGCGCGCGCCCCAGACGCACAAAATCCTGTTCGCTATCCAGCACCAGGGCCGGCGTGCCACGCTGGCTGAGTTGACGCGCCAGCTCCAGCGCCTGGCGCCAGGGATCTTGGTCTGGATCTAATGGCACATTAGCGCGGCCATCGCTCAATAGTACCAACAGCGGGGTCAGGGCGTCGGCGCCACGCTGGCGCTCCAGGGTCCGCTGCGCCAGTTCGAGTGCGTGCGCCAGCGGCGTGCGCCCGCCAGTGGGCAGCGCGTTGAGCGCCGCCTCGGCTTGTTCGATTCTTTGGGTTGGCGGCAATACCAGCTCGGCGCTGGTGCCGCGAAACGCAATCACCGCCACATGGTCGCGCCGCTGATAGGCGTCTTGCAGCAGCCCCAGCACACAGCCTTTGACCTTTTCCATCCGTTGGCGCGCCGCCATTGAGCCCGAGGCATCCACCACCAAAAGAATCAGATTGCCATGCTTGCCGGCTTTGACCTGGCCGTGCAAATCGGCGCGCGTGACTTGAAAATGACCGGGGTTGCGCTGCAATGCGTGGCGCAGGGTGGCGTCCAGCGCCAGTTGCCCTGGTTCTGGGTTGGGTACGGCGCGCACGTAATGTCCGCGCCGGCTGTTCTGACTGTTGCTGCGTCGCCCGCTGGCATCGTGTGCGCCCAGTGACTCGATCTGGATGCGCGCGATCGGCTCGGCCGTTTGCGCTGCAAACTGTTGCGGCGCTTGTGGCGCGGTTTCTTCAGTCGGTGGTGCCTGAGCGTCGGGTTGGCTGTTCGGCGCGGACTCGGGCTCTGGCGCGTTGGCGTTTGACGGTTGCGGTGGCGTGTCGGTGTCGGGCGGTGGGTTGCTCTGCCGCTGTTGTTGCGTCAGTTGATCCAGGCGCTCGCGGTCGAGCCCGCTCTGTTCGAACGGCTTGCGCCGACGGCGATGCGGTAGCGCCAGTTCGGCCGCGGCGCGCACGTCTTCGGCGCTGACTTGTTGCCGTTGATCCAGCGCGGCGATGGCGCGCGCGGCTTTGTGCATCACAATGTCGGCGCGCAGACTGGCGACTTCGAATTCGCAGCACAGTTGGCTGATGAAGGCAAACAGGCTATCGCTTAATTCGACCGTACTCAGTGCGCGTTGCGCCGCGACGATGGTGTGGCGCAAGGCCTCGGTCTCTGGCTGCCAGCGCGCGCCAAAGCCTTGCGGGTCGGCTTCGAACGCCAGACGGCGGCGCACGACTTCGGCGCGGATCAGCGGGTCGCGCGGCGCGCTAACATCGACCATCAGACCAAAACGGTCGAGCAGCTGCGGGCGCAGTTCGCCTTCTTCCTGGTTCATGGTGCCGAGCAGGGTAATGCGCGCCGGGTGGCTGATCGACAGTCCTTCGCGCTGTACCGTGTTGACGCCCATGGCGGCGACATCGAGCAACACGTCCACCAGGTGGTCGGCCAGTAGGTTGACCTCGTCGATATACAGCAAGCCGCGATGCGCGCTGGCCAATAGACCGGGTTTAAAGGCCTGATGGCCGTCACGCAGCGCGCGCTCGAAATCCAGACTGCCGAGCACTCGGTCTTCGGTGGCGCCCAGCGGCAGGTTGATAAACGGCACGGCGCTATGGACCGGCGCGGAGATCTGTGGCTGGCATTGCGGGCATTCTTTCAATGGTGCGTCCGGGCTGCAGTTAAAGGCGCAGCCGGGCACGCGCAGGATCGCCGGCAGAATCTCGGTCAGACCGCGCGCCGCCGTGCTTTTGGCGCTGCCCTTGTCGCCGCGAATTAGCAGCCCGCCCAGGGTTGGATCTACCGCGCACAGCAGCAGCGCTTGTTTCAGTTGCTCTTGGCCAACGATGGCCACAAAGGGATAGTTGTGTCTCATTGCGCGGTGTTCGCGACGCCGGGGTTGTCGCCGCGCGCCTCCAGCAAGGTTTCGTTATCGAGATGCAATTGGCGCAGTGCCTCCAGGGTTTCGGGGCGTGGTTCGGCCCACATTTGGCGTTGCGCGGCTTCCAGCAGCCGCTCGGTGATCGCGTTGAGCGCCCAGGGGTTGCTGGCGGCGAAGAAGGCCTGCATTTCGGCGTCGAGCGCGTAGCTCTGTGCCAGTTGCTCATAGACCCAGTCATCCACCACTTGGGCGGTGGCGTCATAGCCGAACAGATAGTCCACCGTGGCGGTGAGTTCCAGACCGCCCTTGTAACCATGCTTTTGAATGCTGGCGATCCATTTAGGGTTGACTACGCGCGAACGGAATACGCGCAGCACTTCTTCCTTGAGACCGCGCACCGTCGGGTTGTCCGGGTTGTGGCTGTCGCCGAACAGCGCGCGCGGCTGGCGCCCGGTGAGGCTACGGATGGTGGCGATCATGCCGCCGTGATACTGCAGATAGTCGTCGCTATCGAAGATGTCGTGTTCGCGATTGTCCTGGTTGTGCAGCGCCACTTCGACCCCGGACAGGCGATGGCGCAGGTCGGCGCGCGCATCCTGACCATGCTGCTCGCGGCCATAGGCGTAGCCGCCCCAATTAATATAGGCGGTGGCGAAATCGGCGTCGGTTTGCCAGTTTTGTTGCTGGATCAGCGGCAAGATGCCGGCGCCGTAGCTGCCGGGCTTGGAGCCGAAAATCCGGTACAGGGCGCGCGCGTCGGCCTCGGCTACTGGCAGATTAGCCAGTAGCTGGCTTTGCAGGTCGGCCAGATAGTGCTTGCGCACAAAGTTGTGCTCGCTGGCTTCGTCCAGCCGGGCGACGGTATGCACCGCCTGGTCGATCAGGTGGATCAGGTGCGGAAAGGCGTCGCGGAAAAATCCGCTGATGCGCACGGTCACGTCAATGCGCGGCCGGCCGAGTTCGGCCAAGGGAATCACTTCGATGCCGCTGACGCGGCGGCTCTCGACTTGCCAGCTCGGGCGCACACCCAGCAAGGCCAGAATTTCGCCGATATCGTCGCCATGGGTGCGCATGGCGCTGGTACCCCAGATACTGATGCTGACCGACTCGGGGTATTGTCCGGTTTCTTGCTGTTGGCGCGTCAGCATTTCACGCGCCAATTCGCCGCCGACGCGCCAGGCGGCTTGCGAGGGCAGGTTGCGCGGGTCGACCGAGTAGAAATTGCGTCCGGTCGGCAGAATGTGCGCCAAGCCACGCGTCGGTGCGCCACTGGGGCCGGCCGGCACATAGCCGCCTTCCAGTCCGTGCAGCAGGTTGTCGATTTCTTCGTGGGTGCGGCGCAGATTGGGCATCAACTCGCGGCAGATGAATGCCAGTACGCACTCGACTTGGCCGGTGACGCGCGGCGCGGGCAGGACTTCGGCCACGATGGCGGCGATGGCGCTCGGGTCGAATTGATGTTGGGCCAACTGTGCGACCAGGTGCCGGGCCCGCTCGGCAATCAGCTCGCAGGCGTCGGCGCGGGTGAATAGGGCGCGCGCGGTGAGCGACTGCAATAAGGGCAGGGGCGCGTCCAGCCGCTTGCCCGGCTCTTGTTGCAACTGATCCAGGTCCGACTCGCAGGCGCGGGCGATGCTGGCCGGCAGGCTGGGAATCTCTTGATTGGACAGGCGCACCAGCGCGCACAGCATGTCAATCAGGGCCTGGTTTTGCGGCAGGTGTCCCAAAATGTGCAGGCCATCGCGAATCTGCGCGGCGCCGAGTTCGCATAGATAGCCGTCGATATCCTCGATCAAGTGGGCGACATCCACGCCTTCCATTTGCGCCAGGGTGAGCGGCACGCCGTGGTCGTTGAGCGTGGTATCCCATTCGTGCCCATGTCCGTGATCGTGATCGTGGTCATGATGATGGTGTGCGGCTGCGGACTTGGCGGCCGGGCGATAGGCGCCGCCGGCCTTGCATGCTCCCGCCTGGCGATAGCCCGCGCTGGGCGCCGGCGCGGGGGCCGGAGTATGGTCGTGGTCGTGTCCCAACATCGCCGCCAAGTCGGTGTCCAGCTTGGCTTCTTTGATCAAGTCCCAAATCTGCTGCTGCAATAGCGGCAACTTGCTCGGGTCGAGCATTTCAACCTGGTAGTACTCGTCCACCAATTGGGTCAGTTGGGCCAGCGGACCATAGGTGTCGGCGCTGGTCATCGGCGGCGTCAGGTGGTCGATGATCACCGAGTGGGCGCGGCGCTTGGCCTGCGCGCCTTCGCCCGGGTCGTTGATAATAAACGGGTAAAACATTGGCATGTCACCCAGTAACGCATCGGGGAAACACTGTTCCGACATGCCTACGCCCTTGCCCGGCAACCATTCCAGGGTGCCGTGTTTGCCGACGTGGATAATGGCGTCGGCGCGCCAGTCGTCGCGCAGCCAGCGGTAAAGGGCGTAGTAGTGATGGGTCGGCGCCAGGTCGGGCGTGTGGTAAATCGCATCCGGGTCCATGCCGTAGCCACGCGGCGGCTGCAGCGCCACAAAGGCATTGCCGTACTCCATGCCGGAAAACACCAGTTGATTCTGGTGTACATACGCCTGGCCGGGCGCCGCGCCCCAGCGCTGCTCCATCCCTTGACGCAAGGGCTCGGGCAGCTCGGCGAACCACTCGGCATAGCGCGCCGCAGTGACTTTGGCCACGGCGTTGTGCATTTGGTCGGCGCTCAGATGGCTTTGATCGTAAGTGCCACGGTCGATCAATTCATGCATCAGCGTATCGCTGCTCTCGGGTAAGTCGCCGAGCTGATAACCGCGCGCCTGCATGGCGCGCAGCAGCGACAGTAGCGAGGCCGGGGAGTCGAGCCCGACAGCGTTGCCGATTTGCGCCGCCTTGCTGTTTGAATTGGTGAAAATAAACGCAATGCGCTTGGCTGGGTTAGGGGTATGGCGCAGTCGCGCCAGGCGCGCCGCGATGCCGGCCACGCGCCGCGTGCGGTCGGCCAGCGGCACGTATTCGATTTCAGTGTTGTGCTGACCGTCGCGCGCCTGCTTGAACGAGAACGGCACCGCGATAATCCGGCCATCGAACTCGGGCAAGGCGACATTCATCGCGGTGTCGAGCGGGTTGAGCCCGCGCTCGGACTGTTGCCATTGTTCGCGGGTCATGCTGCTGGTAATGGCTTGCACCACTGGGATGTCCAGGTGCTCAAACGCGGCGACCGACCAGCCGGCGGCGGTCGGCCCGTCGCTGTTGATGTCGCCCATGGCGAACGACGTGGTGTTGATTAACACTGCCGGCGCGCGCGCGCGCGCGTCGCTGAAAAATTGCAGCGCCTCTGGCCGCCCAGCGCTGTCCAGCGCGCGCAGTGACGAGGTATAGACCGGCAGGGCGTTGAGCCGTTGCTCGGCCAGCATGTCGATCAGTTGATCGATAAACCGGGTGTTGCCGCTGAGCCAGTGGGCGCGATAAAAGGTGATGCCGACCGTTGGCCAGTCGGCGTGGCGAATGGCGGCCCAGTCGTCGAGGGTGCACGGTCCGGACAGCTCTGGGTGGTAGATGCCGTGTTCGGGGAGCACGGCGACCGGCAGGTAACCATGGCCGGTCATCAACAGGTGATCGGACAGACAGCGCATCAACTGCGCCAGATTGCCGCTGCCACCCGCCTGTAAATAAGCGGTGACTTCTTGCAGCAGCGTAGTGGGAACATTGGACAGAGCCGCTAGTTCCGGGTCGGGTTCGCCGGTGCCGCTGACCACGATCAGCGCGCGTTGCCGTTGGCGGGTGTCGCTGAGTAATAAGTCGAATCCAGGGATAGCGTCGACCCGCCCGAGAACCCGCACCAGCACGATGCGCGCGTCGGCCAGCGCGCCCGCCAACAAGGCGCGCATGCTGTCGGCGCTGTCCAGTGTTTGCAGGCTGATGGCGTTGACCGCCGCAAAGTCTTCTGGCCATTCTACGCGAGCCAGCGCGGTCAGGTCGGTGCCGGCGTGGCTGAGAAGGACAATGCCGGCTGAATGCGGATGACTCATGAAGCACTTTCGTTGTCGATATCGCCGTGACTCAGACGATGGAAAATCAGTGATTGCACCGGCACGCCACCCACCAGATGTTCGCTGACGATACGCTCAATCGCGGCGGCGTCGACGCGGCGATACCAGACGCCTTCGGGGTAGACCACCATGATCGGGCCTTGCTGGCACACGGCGAAGCAGTTGGAGCGGGTGCGTTTGACGCGCAGATCCGGGCAGGCATCGATCGCCTGGCCGAGTTGTTTGAAGCGTGCTTCAGCCTCGAGACCGCCCGCGGTACAACGCGCGCCGGTGCACATTAGTACATGCCGGTCATGGCGTCTCATCGCGCGTTCTGCCGCGTTGGGATATATCGCGAAATGCTTGATTTCATGCCAGCCCTCTGGAGACGATTCGTCGCCGCAAGCGCTGGCACTCTCGGGTCTGTTTGGCCGATGAGGTGCGCGTTTCCGGTGCTCCCCGCCCGGGTTTGGCTCACGTCGACACGGTTGACGGCCGGTCTCCTGGCTCGCGCGTCAAAGCCCGGCATCGCCTTCCCGTGTGAATCGGTGGCGTGTGGATGCTGGCTATTCGCTTACAGTTGCGGGGGCAGCCGCGGTATTGCACCGCGTTCCCGACACCGTCATGTGTCGCCCGATGATACGTGACTATGGCAATAATGTGAATGAGCTTTGCGGCAAATCAAGACGCATGCCAGGCCGCGAGCGCCTGGTTGAGGCGCTGCCAGTCGGTTTCGTGTGCGGGCAGGCCAAAGCGCACACTGGCCGGGTGTTCAAAGTAGCGCGTCAGGATGGCGCGGCGCGCCAGGAAGTCGTGGAGTTTTTCCGCGTGCGCGCCGCGAGTCCAGTGGAACAACCGAGTGCCACCTTGTACCGCGAGCCCATGGCTTTCCAGGCACTGTCGCAGGCGCTGGCTGTCTTCGGCCAGCCGCTGGCGCGTTTGGGTCTGCCAGTCACGGTCTTGCAGTGCCTGGCGCACCACCAGGCGCGCGGGGCCGTTGATGGTCCAGGGGCCGAGTTGGTTCGCCAATTGGCTGAGCAGTTGTGGCCAGGCAAACACAAAACCGACGCGCGCCCCGGCCAGGCCAAAAAACTTGCCAATCGAGCGCAGGATGATGAGTCCGGGTTGGCCTGTCTGGCTCAACAGGCTCATCTCCGGGGTGGCGTCGATAAACGCCTCGTCCAGTACCAGCCACCCGCCGCGCGCCGCCAGTCGTTGGCGCCAATCGTTCAGTTGCGCGTGACTGAAGTCTTGACCGGTCGGGTTGTTAGGGTTGCACAGCAGCAGAACATCCAGCTGATCGATGGCCTGATCCAGTTGCTGTGGCGCGAATCGATGTAACTCATGTCCGTGCTGCTGCCAGTGATGCGGGTGCTCGGCGTAACAGGTGTCGAGCATGCCGACCCGGCAGGGCGCGCGCAGTTGCGGCAGCGCCTGGATCGCCGCCTGCGAGCCGGCAACCGCCAGCAAGTGCTCGCTGCCATAATAGTTGGCGGCGGATTGTTCCAGTCCATCATCGGTTTCAGGCAGGCGCAGCCAACTGACGGGATCAATCGGTGGCACCGGCCAGCCTTGAGGGTTGAGGCCGGTGGAGAGGTCGAGCCAGTCGGTCAGCGGAAGCGCGTAGTGTTGCGCGGCGGCCAGAATGCCGCCTCCGTGCTTAAGCATGCCAGGCTCCCAGAATCAGTGCGCCCGCGTTGGCAACCGCGACCCATAACCAGAGTCCGCGGTTGACCAGATCGGTGGCGCGGAGGATGTCCGCGTGCTCGGGCACCCGTGTCGAGCCCAGTTGTGGTCGTTGTTTTAACTGCCCATGGTAGTGCGCGTTGCCGCCGAGTTGTACGCCCAACGCCCCGGCGCCAGCGGCCATCACCGGCCCGGCGTTTGGGCTATACCAAGTGGCGGCCTGAGCGCGCCAGCAGCGCCAACCATTTTGCGTGTTGCCCAATAGAATGTAGGTCAGGGCGCACAGGCGCGCTGGAATGAAATTCATCAGATCATCGAAGCGCGCCGCCGCCCAGCCGAAATACTGATAGCGCGGGTTGCGATAGCCCCACATCGCGTCCAGGGTGTTGGCTAGTCGATAGAGTACCGCGCCGGGCGCGCCGAGCACGAGAAACCAGAACAGGGCGGCGAACACCGCGTCACTGCCGTTTTCCAATACTGATTCGATGGTGGCGCGGGTCACCGCGGTGGCGTCGAGTTCGGCGGTGTTGCGGCTGACGATCAAAGCTACTCGCTGGCGCGCTAGCTCCAGATTGTTGTCGGCCAAGGCTTGTTCCACCGCCCGCGCGTGCTGCGTCAGACTGCGCGCGCCCAGCGCCAGGTATAGGAATGCGACCGAGCTCAGTGGCCCGACGATCGGTTGGCGCGCCAACCAGGCGGCGATCAACGTGGGCGGGATCAGCAGCAGGGTAATCGCGGCGACGCCTCTGACTCTAAGCGCCTGTCGGGCAAAGTCCGGCAGGCGCTTAGAGCGCCAAGGCGCGCGTGGCGCGGCGTGTGGCGGGTGGACGCGGCGCTCAAGAGCACTGACCAAAGTGCCGAATCCCACCAGTGGATGCCAGCGTCTGGGCTCGCCAAGCAGTCGATCCAGAGCCGCGGCCAGAAATAGAAAAAAAGCTGAAGTCACAAAGCAGACCTATATAATTGCGGGGTTCGTTGCGCCATTTTAGGGTGCTTCGCGGAAAAAAGCGCGCACGGAGAATGTCATGTCCGCCAAAACCATCATGATTCAGGGTACCACCTCGGACGCGGGTAAAAGCACCCTGGCGACCGCGCTATGTCGTGTGCTGGCGCGGCGCGGGGTGAGCACCGCGCCGTTCAAGCCGCAAAACATGGCGCTCAATAGCGCGGTGACGGCGGATGGCGGCGAAATCGGCCGTTCGCAGGCGGTGCAGGCGCTGGCGTGCGGCATTGAGCCGCATAGCGATATGAATCCGATTTTGCTCAAGCCTAACAGTAACACCGGTTCGCAAGTGATTGTGCAAGGCCATGCGATCGGCAATATGGATGCGCTGAGCTATCACCTCTATAAGCCCGAGGCGATGAAGGCGGTGCTGGATTCGCACCGCCGTTTGTCCGATCAATATGACTGCATCGTGGTCGAAGGGGCGGGCAGTCCGGCGGAAATCAATTTGCGCGCCGGCGATATTGCTAATATGGGGTTTGCCGAGGCGGTGGATTGTCCGGTGGTGTTGGTGGCGGATATCGAGCGCGGCGGCGTGTTTGCCCACTTGCTGGGAACACTGGAGCTGTTGTCCGCGAGTGAGCGACAGCGGGTGGTCGGCCTGGTGATCAATCGTTTTCGCGGTGACGCGCGCTTGCTGGATTCCGGCATCGAGTGGCTGGAACAGCGCACTGGTAAACCGGTGCTGGCGGTGTTGCCCTATTTGCCGGGTTTGCATATCGAAGCCGAGGATAGTCTGGGGCTGGGAAAGGTCAGCAAAACCAGTAGTGAATCACGGGTGCTGCGGGTACTGGTGCCGGCGATGCCGCGCATCAGTAATCACACCGATCTTGATCCCCTGCGTCTACATCCGCAGGTGGAACTGATCCTGCTGGCCGCTGGTCAGCCGATTCCACCCGCGGATTTGATTATCCTGCCCGGCAGCAAAAACGTGGCGCACGATTTGGCCTGGTTGCGCGAGCAGGGGTGGGCGCCAGCGATTGAGCGCCATTTGCGCTATGGTGGCAAATTACTGGGGATCTGCGGCGGGTTTCAAATGCTGGGACGGCGGGTGCACGACCCGCTAGGTCTGGAGGGCGCGCCGGGGAGTTGTGACGGTCTGGGCTGGCTGGAGCTGGAAACCACCTTGGCGCCGCATAAACAGTTGACCCGGGTTCATGGCCATTTGGCGCAGGGAAATGCCGCGCTCACCGGCTATGAAATTCATATGGGCACCACGAGTGGCGCGGCGCTGGAGCGTCCGGCGTTGACTTTGTCCGATGGCGCGCCCGAAGGGGCGTGTTCAGAGGACAATCAGATCCTCGCCAGTTATCTGCATGGCCTGTTTGATCACCCCGAGGCCTGTCACGCATTGCTGGCCTGGGCTGGGTTGAGTGAACCGCAATCGTTGGATTACCCGGCGCTGCGCGAAGCGCATATTGATCAGCTAGCCGATATGCTGGAGCGGCATCTCGATTTGAGTCGCCTCGCGCCCTGGTTGCCCGGGGTGTGAGCGGTTGTGGACAAGGAGCGTTGTGATGAAACGTCTGGTTCTGTGTTTGCTTGCTTTGGTTCTGGCGCAGTTCTGCCTGGCCGCCGATGTGGTGACGGTTGAAACCCTGGCCACCCGTCCGGGTGTGACGCAGCGATTCATTTATCTGGCGCCGAGCGCGCCGGTGGCTAGCGTGATTCTACTGGCGGGTGGTAGTGGTGACCTGCGGATTCATGCGGATGGCCGGATCGAGCGTCCTGATAATTTTCTGGTACGCACGCGCGACAGTTGGATGGCGCAGGGATTTCAGGTGGCGGTGCTGGATAGTCCTTCCGACCTACAAGAAGACGGCATGGACACCCCTTTTCGCCAAAGCGCGGATCACGCCACGGATATTGCGGCGGTGATCACCTTTCTGAAGCAGCATGGCAATTTGCCTGTGTGGCTGGTGGGCACCAGTCGCGGCACCATCTCGGCCGTGGCCGCCGGGATTCGTTTGAATGATTCGATTGCCGGTGTGGTCTTGACCTCAAGCATCGTCAATGGCCGCGACCGCGTGACGCAACTCGATCTGGATCGCCTGACACACCCGGTACTGGTGGTGACGCACCGCCTGGATGGCTGCAAACAGTGCAGCCCGAGTGGCAGTAAATCGTTGTCGGAAAAGTTCAGTCATGCGCCGTTCGCGGCGTTGATGGTGGTGGAGGGCGGAGTCAGTCAGGGCGATCCCTGCCAGCCCTGGGCCTATCATGGCTTTAATGGTGTCGAGGATCAGGTGGTCAAAGATATTGCCGATTGGATCAAAGCGCCGCATCGTTAATGTGCTCCGCTGTAAAAAAAGATGGCGCGCGAAGTGCGCCATCCTCTCTCCCCTAATAGTATTTTCACGGGACTCCGCTGTTTCTAACCTCGATGTGCTGTTCCGCAACGCTATGCCCATCTGATCAATAGCTGCCGGTTTCTGTTCTGGTATGTTGTTCAGTGGATTCTTGGTGTGCCCTGTTTTGTCGTTTTCGCGCCGAGAGATTGGGCTGAAAACGGATGGCGCGCTATGTTGCACTGCGTTTGTGGTGGCGTAGAGACGCGCGGGACAAATGTCCTGAAAATAAAGCTTTTTAAGATTAAAAATATCAATAAATCCAGTGTAATTCAGTCCGTTGTCCTTTATTTAAACCCTGAAAAATGTATGATTGTTGTGACCTCTGGGGAAGATTTTATGGCCAGAATTATCGATGACGTTATTACGATTATTGAGCAAGAGCGGGGGATATTCGAGTTGCTCAAGGGGTGTCCCTATGAGGTGCTTAAAGAATTTACTGTGGTCAGAAGTCGTCAGGGTGAATTTATCCTGAATCAGGGGCAGGTTTACGATAGTTTATATATTGTGGTCAGTGGCCTGGTTCGTATCTATGTCATGACCGAGAGTGGCCGTAAATATACTTTGGCGGTATATAAGCAAGGGAATTATATCGGTGAGCACGAGATTTTCGATCAACGACCATATAGCTGCTTTGTCGAGGCAATGTCGGATGTGGTTTTGCTTAAGCTAAAGCGTGAGCCATTTATTCAATGGCTTAGTTTGGATCGCAATATCAGCGGGTCGTTTACCCGGAGTCTGTGCAACCAGATTTATATGCTGAGTGAAAAGGCTGGGGTCGATGCATTGTATTCTCTGCGTCAGCGTATTTGCCAATATTTTGTTTCTGCCGCGCATAAGGGAGAAAAAATACTGGTCGACCGCGAAAGTTTAAGTGAGTTGATGGGCGTGGCGACGCGCAGCGTTAACCGTATCATCAAAAGCTTGCGCGAGGATGGACTGATTAGTACCGATCACAATCATATTGTGATTCATGATTTGAATGGGCTGAAGAGCGAGTCCGAAATAAAAATGCATGATTTTTACGACAGAAAGTGAGGTCGGCATGTCTGAGGTGAAACAGCCGCATATTCGCTGCGGCCTGGCCGACGGGGCGAAGTACGCAATCTTGCCGGGCGACCCGGCGCGGGTTGACCGGGTGAAACAGTTTCTCGATGACCCGGTGGACATTGCTTTTAATCGCGAATACAAAAGTTGTCGCGGTAGTTATAAGGGCGTTCGTGTCTTGGTGATGTCCACCGGGATTGGCGGCCCATCCGCCGGGATTGCGGTGGAAGAATTAAGGAATATCGGGGTCGAAACCCTGATCCGGATTGGTAGCTGTGGAGCGTTGCAGAAGCATTTGAAGTTGGGCGACTTGATTATCGCCAGCGGCGCGGTGCGTGACGATGGCGCGTCGCGCGCCTATATCGATGAGCGTTACCCAGCGATTCCCGATCCTGAACTGCTGGGCGCGCTGATGGAAACCGCTCGGGCGCGACAGTATCCGCATCACTGCGGCATCGTCCATAGTCATGACAGTTTCTACACCGATCAAGAGGCCGCCTCTAGCTATTTCTGGAGCCAGCGTGGTGTACTGGGGGCGGATATGGAAAGCGCGGCGTTGTTTGTGATTGGCGGCCTGCGTAAATTGAAGACCGCTTCGATTCTTAATGTGATCGTGGAGCTGAGTGGTGATCTGGAGCACGGTATAAACGACTATGTGGATGGTGAGAGCCAGACCGCTATCGGGGAACGCAACGAAATTCTGACCGCCTTGGAGGCGATTGTCAGGTTAGAGTCACGCAAAGACGTGACCGCCTAGTAACGCAGGAAACACACACACCGGAGATTGAATATGAAAAACAGTATGTGGAGTCTGAAACTATCGACCTCGGCCCTGGTGCTGATTCCGGCCGCGGTGGGGATTAACTACATCGGCAAGCTGTTTGCCGGGTTGTTGAAGTTGCCGCTGTGGCTGGATGCGATTGGTACTGTATTGTCGGCGATGTTGGCCGGACCGGTGGTTGGCGCGCTGTGTGGCGCGATCAACAATATTATTTACGGTCTGACCATGGACCCGATTTCCTTTATCTATGCCCTGACCAGTATTGGTATTGGCCTGGCGGTCGGCGTGATGGCGCAAAAGGGTCGAATCAATAGTTTCACCAGTGTCATCGTGGTGGGTTTAGTGGCCGCGTGCGTGGCAACCGTGATTTCCACTCCGATTAATATCGGTTTCTGGGGTGGACAAACCGGTAATGTCTGGGGCGACCTGGTGTATGCCGCAATCATCGCGCATCACTTTCCGGTGTGGATTGCGTCATTGGTGGATGAATTTATCGTTGATGTGCCAGATAAAATCGCCACGGTGATTGTCGCCTATGGGATTTTTAAAGGTCTGCCACAAAAATTGACCATTTTGTTCCGCCACGATAATCAAACGGAGCAGCTGTAAGCACCGGGAGTTTGGCCAATTGAAAGCACTTAGTCTTTATCAGGACAAAGGGACTTTTATCCACCGTGTGGATTCCCGGTCCAAATTGCTATATATCCTGGCAGCCATTTTGATCCCCGCCGTGCTGCATGGTTTCACGGTGGGGCTTGTTTTAATGGCTTTGAGTCTATTTTTATTGGTTGTGGCCAAGGTGATTAGAAAGGTCATCCCCCTGGTCGGATTTAGTTTTTTGATTCTGATTTCGGTTGTGGTGATTCAGGGGCTGTTTTATCCCGGAAATCGACATGTATGGTTTGCGCTGGGCGGCCTGAGGTTTTATCAGGAGGGCTTGGTGTTTTCCGCCGGTATTTGTGTCCGCGTACTGAATATTTTGTGCGCGGTGTCGATCCTGGTGCTGACGACTCGGCCTTCTGATCTGATCGAATCGTTGGTGCGCCTCGGGCTGTCCCCTCATTTGGGCTATGTGCTGTCTTCCGTGCTGCAAATTATTCCGCAGATGACTTCGACCATGGAAACCATTACCGATGCTCAACGTTCGCGCGGGATGGAGACCGAGGGTAGTTTGCTGGTGCGGATCAAGGCGTTTTTGCCGCTGATCGGCCCTGTGGTGATGAACTCGCTGGTGAATACGCGCGAGCGCTCGCTGGCGCTTGAGGTGCGGGCTTTTAGTTCGCGCGCTAAGAAAACTTTTCTCAATCCGCCACCGGGTGGGATGGTTAACCAGGTGCTACCTATCGTCTTGCTGCTGGCGATGGTGGCCGCGGTGGTTTGGCGGGTGCTGCAATGAAAAAAATTGTTGTCGAGGGTTTGAAATACCGCTATCCGCTGACTCAGGATCTGGCGCTCAAAGGGATTTCGTTTGAAATCGAACAGGGCGAGTTTGTCGGGATTATTGGACAGAACCTGTCTGGCAAGTCGACGCTGTGTCAGGCGTTGATGGGCCTGGTGCCGCATTTTTATAAAGGTGGCTACGGCGGCTCGGTGTTGGTGGATGGCCTTAACGTGGAGCGTAGTGAAATCTGCGAACTGGCGCAGAAGGTGGGCCTGGTGTTTCAGAATCCATTCACTCAGGTGAGTGGCTCGAAAATGACGGTGTTCGAGGAACTGGCTTTCGGTCTGGAAAATTTGGGCGTGGCGCGCGATCAAATGAAGCCGCGGATTGAAAGCGCGATGGCGTTACTCGGGATTAGCCGTTTTAGTCAGCGTAATCCGTTTGATTTGTCCGGCGGGCAGATGCAGCGCATGGCGATTGCCAGTGTGATTGCCATGGAACCGGAGATCATTGTTCTGGACGAGCCCACCTCGCAGCTTGACCCGCAGGGTTCGGAAGAAGTTTTTCAGGCGATTCAACAGCTGAGCAAGAATGGCATGACGGTGATTATGGTGGAGCACAAGATCGAAAAAATCGCCCGCTATTCAGATCGGGTGATGTTGCTGCATCAAGGGGCAATCGTCGATTTTGATACGCCGGAACGGATCTTCTCGCGCGACGACCTGGCCGACTACGGCATTGAAGCGCCGGTGTTCGCGCGCGTGTGCCGGGGGCTGGGTATCCGCAATCCGGCTAGCGGGCTGTATCCGATGACGCTGGATGATGCCTATGATCAAGTGGTGAATTGGCATGAATAAGATCGAAATCCGCAATTTGAGTTTTCATTACAGCGCAAGCGAACCGATTCTCAGCGACATTAGTTTGAACTTTGATCAGCGCTCCACCGCGATCATCGGTCAAAACGGCGCCGGCAAGACCACCTTTGTCAAATTGCTCAAGGGTCTACTCAAGCCGGTGTCGGGCGAGGTGCTGATCAATGGCCTCAATACGCGCGACGCGACAGTGGCCACATTGGCGCGGCATGCCGGTCTGGTATTTCAAAACCCGAATGACCAGATTTTCAAGAATCGGGTGCTGGACGAGGTGATGTTCGGACCACTGAATATCGGTCAAACCCCGGATCAGGCCCGTGCCAGCGCCCTAGTGGCGCTCGATACGGTCGGGCTGGCGGGCAAGGTGGATGATAATCCGTATGACTTGAGCCTTTCCGAGCGCAAATTGATCAGCATTGCGTCGATTGTGGCGATGAACACCGACATCATCATCTTTGACGAACCGACCATTGCCCAGGATCATGCCGGCAAAGAGCGGATCAAGTCTATTATTCGCGCGCTGGTGGGGCAGGGGAAATTGGTGCTGACGATTATCCATGACATGGATTTCGTGGCGGAAACCTTTGAACGTACCCTGGTGTTCGCCGAGGGGCGAGTGCTGCTGGATGGCGCGACGCGCGAGGTCTATGGTCAGGCCGAAGTGCTGTGTCAGTCGCACCTGGAGCCGCCGCATGTCACACAGTTGGCGAGTCGAGTCGGTCTGGGAACCACGGTTTTGACCGTGGACGAGTTTGTCGCGGCCAAACGCCGCGGGGAGGGGGAGGATAGGGGGGCCGGTTAGTCATCTTTATAGCGCATTCAATACCGCTGTCAGTTTTGTCTCGAATACCAGTTGGCAGGGCTATGTGGGCGAAACCACCATGAGCCATTTGAGCCAGATGCTGGGTATTGCGGTGCAAAGCTTTCTGTCGGCCGCCAGCAGCATTGCCTTGCTGTTTTCACTGGCGTTTGTGACCCAAGGCGTGATTCAGAACTTTGCGCCGAATTTATCGGCGCAAACGCTGAGCGCGACGGTCTATCAACAACCTCGAGTGGATGCACAGGGTCAGGCGCTCTATGACGCTCATTGGGTCGCACTGCAGGATACATTGACGTGCCCGCGCTGGCCTTGGGGCCGGTGGTTGAGCCACTGATGATGCGGAAGGGCTAAGTCCGCGGCCAATGCCTTCGGCGATTGCGCGCTTCACTTTTTATTCGTTGAGCCCGCTCGGGTTTGCTCTGTTTCCCTACCTTCTTGAAAGTAGCCTTCGTGATTGCCTCGATTTTGGATCTTAGAGAGGTAATTTATTCCATTGACGGAATGTTTTTTGGGGGCTATATTTTGAGTGATCAATGGCTGGTTGAGTACACGGACGAATTCTCCTTTTGGTGGCATGGCCTGTCTGAAGGCGAGCAAGTCTCCGTGGCTGCGTCGGTGGGATTGCTGGAAACATGTGGGCCCATGCTGGGTTTCCCGCACTGTAGTGGTATTCATGGCTCAAAACACGCGCAGATGCGTGAACTGAGAACGCAACACGCGGGTCGGCCATTGCGGACTTTGTATGCGTTCGATCCGCGCCGAGTGGCTATTTTGTTGATTGGCGGCGATAAGACCGGGCGTGAGCGCTGGTATCAGGAATATGTGCCGATTGCGGATGCGCTGTTCGATCAGCATTTGGCGCAAATTAACCACGAGGAGTAAAAAAATGGCTAAGAAATTTGCTGAATTGCGCGCGCAAATGCCTCCGCAATCCCAGGCTTTAGCGGCTGAGCAGTCGCGAATGATGCTGGCTGAGATGCCGCTCTACGAGCTGCGCCAGGCTCGTGGCCTGTCGCAGAAAATGTTGGCGGAGTTGTTGCATGTACAGCAGCCGGCCATCGCCAAAATCGAAAAACGCACTGATATGTATATTTCAAGCCTGCGCAGCCATATTGAAGCGATGGGGGGGCAGTTGGAGGTGGTTGCTCGCTTTCCGGATGGCGCGGTCAAAATCAGTAATTTTGCCGATTTGGGTAGCGACGCTGTGACTGAGTCGGTGTAACGTCGTTGTGTGGGCCGAATTAGGCGGTGCCATGCGGATGGCGCAATGTCTTCGGTGATTGTGGCCTACATGTTTATTCTTCCAGCCCGCTCGGTTGTACAAAGATCCCGACCGCCCGTTTCTGCAGTTCGGCTTCATCCAGAATTGTATAGCGGGTGCCTTGTTTGCTCAGAAATCCAAGCGCGCAGAAGTCCTGCAAGGTGCGATGCAGGTGACGGAAACTGGTGCCGAGAAAATCGGCGATTTGCGTCAGGTTGCCGCTAAATTCAGCGGGCCGGCCGATCTCGCGGCTGGCGGTGCCGAGAATGTAGCTCGCCAGGCGGTTTTCCAGTGGATGCAACAGGTTTAACGCGCTATTACGGTTTGATCGTCCCAGCTTGCGCCCCAGCGATAAGCACATTTGCCGCAAGAACACCGGATTGTCCGCCAGAAGCGCCATCACCACTTCGCGCTTCAGTCTCAGGCAGACGCAGGGGGTCAGTGTTTCAATCGCCGTGACCGCCCGCGGCTCGGGTTCAAAAATTTCCTGATCGCCAAATATCTGCGGGGGTTGATAAAAACACAGCAATAGTGACCGCGCGTTCTCCATTGGCATAAAAACCTTGGCGCGCCCCTCGACCAGAAACCACAGCGAGTCGATGGTTTGTCCGACTTCGCAGATGGCCACCCCTTTTTCAAATCTCAGTAACGCGAAGTGACCGATCAAGGCGGGCGGCACAATGCGATCCAGTTGGTGTTGGCGATAATAGGCGTCGATCAGTGCGCTCATCGGTTTGTCCATTCCATCCATGATTTGCGAATTGTGACATTTGTCATAACTCGCGCCAAGTGAACCATGCTAATTTCCGGCCCTACGCATCGCTGACTAAGGAGTATCCGATGTTGCGGCAATTCAAGGATGGTTTGCTGGCCATCGGCGGCGGCGCATTGCTGGCGCTGATGATAGACAGTAATAGCCAGCTGGCCATGGCCACCTCCCCGGTGTTTTCTTCATGGCTGGCCCATGGTGTTGGTGCTTTGGTGGCGTTGATGGTGCTGTCGCTGGCGACTGGGTTGCGCGGCGGCTCGGCATCCCGGGGGGCGCAACCCGGGCACAGTCCGCTGTGGTTTTATCTCGGAGGCATTCCTGGCGCGTTTACCGTGCTTTTGGCGGCCGTGGCGGTGAATGGCCGTCTGTCATTGGCCGGTGCCATCGCGCTAATGATGGTGGGGCAGGTAGTGTTTGGTCTGGTGTCGGATCACTTTGGCCTGTTGCGCGTGCCGCTGCGTCGTGTCGGTTCAAGGGATTTGCTGGTGGTGCTGTGCGTGCTTTCCGGTAGTGTCATGGTGATTTTTGGCGGAGCGCGCTGATGCTGTTCTGTATGTTGATTGCGCTGCTCAATGGTTTGGTGATCGGCGCCAGCCGGGCGATCAATGGTCAACTGAGCGGCAATGCCGGGCCGTTGCAAGCGTCGCTGTGGAACCATGCCGTGGGTTTTTTACTACTTTGCCTGTTACTGGCTTTAAATGGATGGCCCCATGCCGCGCTGGCCACGATACCGTTGGGCGCCTATTTGGGTGGCTTTTACGGTGCACTGTTCGTGGCGGTGAATAGTTTTGTCTTCAATCGGCTAGGCGCGATGAAGGCGGCGCTGTTGGTGATCGGCGGACAAATGCTGTTTGCCGTTGTGCTCGACTGGCAACACCAGCAGACGGCGCCTGGCGTCTTGCGCTGTGCCGGGGTGGCGGTGATCTTGCTGGGCATGTATCTGTCCAAGACCACCGTGGCTTCGGGTGCGACCGCGTCGCCGTCAACCCGGGACGCCAATCAGGTGGAAAATGTGGTGTGAATCGCGGCGGGCCGACGCCGGCCTCGTTCGCTGACCGGTTTATACTGTCGGGATTGTTTAGTTGATGGGCCAGGCACGATGCTGACGCTGCAAGGAGTGGGATTTCCCAAACATCGGGTGCGAATCGTTGGTTCTCAGTTGGCCCTGTATTTGATCTGGGGTTCGGCTTATTACGTGATTCGGATTGGCGTCGATTTTTGGCCGCCGCTCTTGCTGTCCGGCATTCGGTTTTTGCTCGCCGGAACGGTACTGCTCGTTTGGGCGCTGTGGCGCGGGCAGGCCTGGCCCGGCGCGCGCGAACTGGCTAGCGCCGCGTTGCTTGGCGCGCTGCTTATGGCCTTTAGTAATGGTTGCGTGAGCTGGGCGGAAACCCGGGTGTCGACCGGGGTGACGGCGCTGGTGTTGGCGACGGACCCGCTGTTTGTCACGTTGACCTCCGGGTTTTTCGGGGTGCGCACCCGCCCGCGCGAGTGGCTGGCGATGGGGCTGGGGTTTGGCGGCATCGTCATCTTGAATCTGGGCGCCTCGTTTTCCGGGAGCGCCAGCGCGGCGATTCTACTGACACTGACCAATGTAGCCTGGGCCCTGGGCTCGGTGCTGAGTAAGAAACTGCCGCAGGCGCGTGGGGTGATGGCGAGCGCGGTGATGATGCTGGCCGCCGGTTTTGAGCTATTGCTGGGCAGCGCGCTCCGTGGCGAACAGATGACGGCCTGGCCCCCGCTCTCGGGGTGGCTGGCGTTGTTCTACTTGGCGATTTTCGGCTCGATTATTGCCTTCAATGCGTATTTGTATCTGCTCAAACACGTCAGCCCGAGTATGGCCACCAGTTATGCCTACATCAATCCGATTGTTGCCGTACTGCTGGGTATGTGGCTGCTGGGCGAGCATGTCGACTCCGCCGAGTGGTGGGGTATGGCGGTGATTGTGGCTTCGTCGGTACTGGTTATCTGGCAACCCGGACACACGCTGAGCAACGATAGCGTGGGCGCCGAGGTTTGATTGGAATGCGAACCGACCTCGTGAATTCCCCCCGGGCAGGTGTTGATGGCGCAATGCCTGCGGCGCTTGCGCCTTTTTGTGCCCCCTGGCTTACCGTGCATTCCGCAGCGCCGTCACCAGGCGGCGCGCCAGACCCTCGCGTCCGGCGTTTGGCGGCCACACGGCATAGATTCCCAGGGTGGGCACCCGCCAGTCGGGCAATACTTCCACCAGACGTCCCGCCGCCAAATCCGCGGCGACCAGAAAGCTGGGTGGCGAACACAGCCCCAATCCGGCCAGCGCTAGCTGGCGCGAGGCTTCGATACTGTTGACTTGAACGCGTGGCGCGATCTTGATCTCCACCTCCCGCCCATCCGCGTGGCGGAACCGGCGCGGCCCGGGACGCATGCGGATGCCGATCCAGTCGCGTGCGACAATATCGGCCGGCTCCCGTGGCGGCTCACCTTGCAGTAGAGAAGGGGCGGCAACCAGCGTGCGCGGCAGATCGAGCAGACGAACCGCCTTGAGCGAGCTGTCTTGTAATGCGCCGATGCGGATTGCCAGGTCGATGCCGTCAGCGATCAAGTCTTGTTTTTCGTCCGTAAAGTCCAGCGTCAACAGTACCTTGGGGTGGGCGGCGATGAATCTCGTCAGCTGTGGCATGAGCGGCCCGCTGGCGAGAAATGCCGGCAGGCTGACCGACAGCTCGCCGACCGGCTCGCCGGTCTGGTCATTCATGGCGCTGAGTCCGGCTGCGGCGGCAGCCAGCATGGCTTGAACATGGCTGTATAGCTGCTTGCCCTCGACGGTGAGCGATAGCCGCCGGGTTGAGCGATAGATGAGTGCCCGACCCAGTCGGGCTTCCAGTTGTGAGACATGGTGGCTGACGACCGAGGGCGACAGGCCCAGCATGCGCGCGGCCGCGCGAAATGAGCCGGCTTCCACGGTTTTGGCAAACACCGCCAGAGGGCGAAGATCGTCAATCATTGAACTATCCAGTCGAACAGTGAATGCAATAGCTAGCATATTATCGAACAGTTGCGCTTGCGATAAAGTGGTTCTTTAATTTGACTCTGGAACCACCGATGACCGACTGCAAATGTGTGCTGATTCTCGACCCATCTTTAGGGCCGGGCTTGCTTGCCAATACTGCGGCGATACTGGCGCTCAGTGTGGGCAAGCGCTATCCGCACTGGATTGGCCACGATCTGGTTGACGCTCAGGGCGCGAATCATCCTGGGATTACCACGCGCGCCATTCCTGTGCTACAGGCAACAACGGACGAGTTGCGCGTATTGCGACAGGCGGCGCGAGCGTACGAAGCCGAACTACAGGTTGTCGATCTGATCGACGCCACTTTACATACGCGCAGTTACGCCGAGTACGCTCGTGCGATGGCGACCCTTTCCACAGAAGCGCTGAGCTACCACGGGCTGGCTCTGGTAGGGTCGAAAAAACTCGTCAGCCGGCTCACCGGCAGTCTTACCCTGCTGCGTTAGGAGTGCGCGCCATGCTACTCAATTTTATTCTCGCCACCGCGCTGATCACCTTGCTGCCGGGCCCATCGCTGATCATTATCCTGACGCAATCATTGCGTCACGGTCTGGCCCGCGGGTTATGGGTGGTTAGCGGCGTGGTACTGGCCGACGCGGTTTTGCTACTGGCGGTGACTGGCGGACTGGGCGCTTTATTGCTGGCGTCCGCCTGGATGTTGTCGATACTCAAATGGCTGGGGATTTTCTGGCTAATCTGGTTGGGAGTCGGGTTGTTACGCTCAGCGGCGCAACCCGTGCAACCCCTTGAGATCTCCAGCGAGAACAGTTTTCGCCAAGGGCTGCTGACGACTTTATCCAATCCCAAGATCATCGGTTTCTTGCTGGTCTATTTTCCGCAGTTTTTGCAGCGCGATCGTCCGGTGCTGATGCAAATGGCCTGGCTGGGGCCGGTATTTCTGCTGACTGTATGGGTGGTGTTCGCCGGATGCGCGCTGCTGGCGCGCGGATTTCAACAGGTATTGAATTCGGCGCATGGGCAAACCTGGCTGCAGCGCCTTTCCGGGCTATCGCTGATTTGCTGTGCTCTAATCTCAACTATTCAATAATGACGGGGATAAGAACGAACGACCGACCGGACGCGACCCGAAGTAGTCACATGGCAAGCCATAGGGCAGTCAACGATTCTAAGGGTAAGTCATGAAAGTATTGATCTTCGGCGCTACGGGCATGGTCGGACAGGGCGTGCTGCGCCAGTGCCTCGCGGCGGCGGATGTGAGTCTCGTGACCGTCGTTGGGCGCACGCCATACGCCTCAAGGTCGTCGCCGAGCGTGATCAGTTCCGCCGATGCTGAGATCGCTCAAGAATCCCCCGTCTGTTCCTGGTGGACGCTTAAGCGGAGACCCCGTGGCCTCTCGGTGCGAATGCCACTTGCGCCGCGTGGCGCGCATCGCGCAAGAGATCCTGCGGGTCTTCTAGCCCGGCATGAAATCGCAGGATTTGCCGCTGTGGCGGCAAAGAGCCTGTGCGCTGTTCGTCAAACGGCAGCACCAGTGAAACATGCCCACCCCAGCTTTCGCCGACCCAAAATAGATGCAGCGCATTGACAAACGCCGCCAAGTGGCTGGTGGTGATTTCTGGCTTGAATGCCACACTGAATAGCCCATTGCCACCGGAGAAAAACGCTTTGAAACGCGCGTGAAATGGAGCGCTTTCCAGCGTCGGCGAGTAGACTTCGGCGACAAATTCTTGCGCCATAAACCACTTTAGTAATTGCTGGGCGGCGGCGTGATGTTGCTCGAGCCGAGTCGCGGTGGAGTCGATGCGCTGCAATAGACGCGCGCAGGTCGTTGGCGCGACCGCGCCATTGCCCGATATCCGTAATTCTTCTGACAGGCGCGCGAAATCGGATGGCAGGCGCGCAATCACCACGCCTGAAGGCGTATCGCCATAGCCACCTTCGTATTTGGTGGTCGCCTGAATCACCATGTCGATGCCGAACTCGATGGGTTTGCAATGCACATGGCTCGCCCAGGTGTTGTCCATCACTGAGCGTATGCCGTGAGTCCGGGCCAGCGCTGCGATGCCGACAATGTCTGGAATTTCGAAAGTGCCGCTAGCCGGTGCTTCGATATACAGCATGATGTCGGCCGGGCCAAATCCGGCGGCGTAGGCTTGCCGTAACACGTCAGCCACCGTGTCAGCGTCTGCGTCGGATGGATAATAAAAAGCAGGGAGGCTTTTATGCCGCAGATAGCGCACGAAGGGGGCGTAGACCCCAGCGGGAATCAATAGCGCGCGTGGCGCAAACGCGCCAATCGTGGTGGTGATGGCGGCGAGTCCGGAAGGGCAGAGGATGGCGCCATGGCCGCCATGCAGTGTCGCCATTTTTCGACAAACCGCGTCGGCTTCCGGCGTTAGCGCCACACCATATTCCGCGCCGCCATAAGGGGTTTCGCGGTTCGCGCAGGCGGTCTGATAGGTTTCCAGGTCGGCAAAGAGCACCGAGCTTTGCCCCCAGGAACCCTGTTTGGAAAAATGTTCGGCGTTACCGAGCCCCGCCGGGTTTGGGTGGCCGCGCGAGGCGATCGGGTCGAGCAGCGGGGTGTGAATCGTGCGTGTGCGCGCCGCGCAGGTCTGCAGAAAAACACGGCGTTGGGCGGTGGCGCTGGTACAGGCTGACGGTGTCGAGTGGTTGGGCATGCTGGCTCCGGTTGTGTGAAGCGCCAGTGAGAATGGCGCCGCTGTTCAAACGGTGATGACCGCATGTACACGCCTGGGAAAAAGGCTTCGGCACGGTTGGGTCATCACTCCTGACCACAGTGCGGAAGCCTTGATGCCGCCGATGCTGTGGCGCTTTAGCTGTTGTTCTCGCGGCAGCAAGCTGCATCAGTCAAATCCCGCGGACCCGTTGGCTGGGAGGGTCAAACCGGTAGGGTTCTACTCTAGATGGAATCGAATCCGACAGCAAGGGCCTTGCTGTCGTTGCCGCGCGTTAAGCCAGCGATTGCGTCAGATCAGCCTGCAAATCTTCCACATTTTCGATGCCGACCGAAATGCGGATCAAGCCTTCGCTGATGCCAATCTTAGCCCGGATCTCGGCGGGTATGCTCGCGTGCGTCATCGCGCTAGGGTATTCAATCAGGCTTTCCACGCCGCCCAGGCTTTCCGCCAAGGTAAACAGTTGGGTACGGGTCAATACATGATCAACGGCCTCGCGCCCGCCCTTGAGTACCGCCGAGATCATTCCGCCGCCTATCCCTCTCATCTGGCGCTGTGCCAGTGCATATTGGGGATGGCTAGGGAGACCGGGGTAAATCACCCGTTCAATCTTGGCGTGTCCTTCGAGCCAGGCGGCCAGATGCAGGGCGCTGGAGGTATGACGCTCCATGCGCAACCCCAAGGTTTTTAGCCCGCGATGCATCAGAAAGCTGTCGAATGGCCCGGCGATTGCGCCGACGGAGTTTTGCAAGAAAGCGAGTTTTTCCACCAGGTCGGGACGGCTGGCGAGCGCTATGCCGCCAATGACATCCGAATGGCCGTTGAGGTATTTGGTGGCGGAGTGGACGACGACATCGGCGCCCAGTTCCAATGGACGCTGGATCCACGGGGAGGCAAACGTGTTGTCAACCACCACAATCAGCCCGTGCTTGCGCGCCTCAGTGGCAATCGCCTCGATATCGGCAAGCTTCAGCAGCGGGTTGGTCGGCGTTTCAATCCACACCATCCGGGTTTCTGGACGGATGGCGGCGTGCAGGCGGGTGGCGTCGGTCAGATCGACATAACTGACCGACAGATTGGCGGAACGGCTGCGCACTTTTTCCAGCAGGCGATAAGTCCCGCCGTAAACGTCATCGATCGAAATAATGTGTGAGCCACTGTCCAGCAACTCGAGCACGGTGGAGATGGCGGCGAGTCCGGAGGCAAAAGCAAACCCAGCGGCCGCGCCTTCGAGCGAGGCAACCGCGCGCTCGAAGGCAAAGCGCGTTGGATTGTGGCTGCGGCCATAATCCAGGCCTTTATGCACGCCGGGGGCTTGTTGCGCATAAGTCGAGTTGGCGTAGATCGGCGTAATGACGGCATTGGTCGCGGGATCGACGTGCTGCCCAGCGTGAATGGCCCTGGTATCAAAGCCCTTGATCAGTGAGTCGCGTAGCGAGGAGGTTGTCATGCTTGCGTTGTCCTTCTGTCATGGATGTCATGTCTCAATGGATGATCTTATCGAGCTCCACTATATTTCCGCAAGTTATTTGTAGATAAATCATTATTTCATATTCGAATATAAAATAATGCCTCCAATAATGGTTTTGGCTCCATGGGGTATCGAAAGACTTGCCCTGTCGAAGTGTCAATAATGACTTGTCATGCTGACACTTGTGACGATACTCATCACCGCTTTAATCTCGCTTGTCATGTCAAACGACTAAGATTGCCGCCCGGTGTTTGTAATAGTTTGTTATTGAATGAATTATTTTTTTATAACATAAGTGGCCTCATCTGAAAAACCTGGCACGCGGTGTGCGGTAACAGAGGTTTCGTCACCAGACCGCACCCCATGCGCGCCCGCGGATATTCATGATCAATCGGGTTGTGGCAGCAAGGTGCTATCAAGGGAAATGAGACCATGACAGGTGCCGCAATGCAGGTGGAAAGAAGTGCTCCGTGCTTTATGACGATTAGCCGTAGATTGTTTTTGACCTTGTTCATTGCGCTGGCCGGCATGCTGCTGGTTGGGGTTTACGGTGTGATGCAGCTCAACCAGTCGCAGACCCGGATTGACTTTATCGGCGGCCATACCATTGCGGATTTGAAGTCGATGAATGCCGCGCAGCAACAGTTTGCGGCAGTACGTGTTGCGGTACTCAAAGTGATGGTATCGGTGAATGACGAGCAACGAAAAACCGCGCGCGCAGCTTACGATCAAGGCCTTAAAGGGTTTGGCGCGGCGATGGATGACTATGCCGCAAACATCAGCAACGACAAGGATAGGCAGCTATTCAATGCCGACAAGGAAGCGCTAGCTCACTATGCCGAGGTTAGCCAGCGGGTGTTCGCCGCATTAGGAGCCAATAATCATGACCTGGCGACAAAAATTTTTTTCAGCGAAGCGTTTGCCGCGGCGGCAACGATGAATAAATGCCTGATCGCGAACTCTGAATACAACTATCAAAAGGCCGAAGCGCTGTCGAGTCAGAGCAAGCAAGACTACAGTAATGCCAGAAACCTGGCTTTGACCGTCATTCTGTTGGCGATTGTGATTTCCGGCGGCCAAGGTTTTCACACTTATCGGGTGATCCGTTCGGGCTTGGGCGCCATGCAGTCCACCATGCGCGACATCAGCGTGTCGCTGGATTTCACCCGGCGCGCCAGTGTGCGGCGCATGGATGAAGTCGGACACACCTCGGTGGCGTTCAATGACTTATTGGATCGGGTGCAGGCTAGCCTGAAGAGTTTGTTTGAGGGCGCGCAAGGCGTCGCCAGCGCGTCGCAGAGCTTGTCGAAGTCGGCGGCGGATGTCTCGGCCTCGTCATCGGCGCAAAGCGAGGCCGCTTCGTCGATGGCCGCCAGTGTCGAAGAAATGACCGTCAGCATCAATCATGTTTCCGATCAGGCCCAGCAGACCCATACTCGAGCCGCTGATTCTATCGCGCAGGTGCAGGATGGTTCGAAAATTATTTCGCAGACCATCAATGACATTCATGAAATTGCGGCGGCGGTTAAGGCCGGTTCAAGCAAAATTCAAGAGCTGGAAAGCGATAGCGCCGAAGTGGAGCGGGTGGTCAACGTGATTAGCGAACTCGCGGATCAAACCAATCTGCTGGCGCTCAATGCCGCGATTGAGGCGGCCCGCGCCGGTGAGATGGGCCGAGGGTTTGCCGTGGTCGCCGATGAAGTACGCAAATTGGCCGAGCGCACCACCCGCGCTACCACGGATATCGCCACCACCATCGCCACTATGCTCTTGCGCGCGCAGCAGGCTACGGTTCAGATGCAGTCCGCGGAAAAACGGATTGAACAGGGCGTGAGTCGGGCCGACGATGCGGATAAAGCGATTTTGCGTATTGGCGCCAATACTGAATCAGCGGCGCGGTTGATCAGGGAAATATCTTCGGCCATTCAGCAACAAAGCGCGGCGAGCAATGCGATTGCCTATCAGGTTGAACATACGGCGCAAATGTCTGAGGAATCCAACGCCGCCGCCCAGCAAACAGCGGCCAGCGCCATACGCCTGGATCAACTGGCGGATCACCAGATTAGGACTTTGACGCAATACACGGTCTAGACCGTGGCGCGCGCGGCGATGGGTGCCCTGTCACAAACTACACAGCGGAGCGTTTTAACATGCTGTCACAACGATTGAGCCGTTTGAGTTTAGCTTTGTTGTCCATCGGTTTTGCCCATGCGGTTGTCGCGGGGCCCGTGATCACCGATGCGCAGGCCGATAACCAGGCCGCGGCCTGGGTCAAGCAAATGACCCTGGATGAAAAAATCCAGATGGTCCACGGCGTGGGCATGCCTTCGCCAGTAGGGGGCGCGAGCTATATTCCCGGTATTGCGCGCCTGGGGATTCCGGCTTTGGCCAGCGCCGACTCGGCCGGTGGCGTGGGTGGGCTGAATGTGCCCAAGAGCCCGGCGACACAGTTTCCGGCGCCGCTGGCGCTGGCGGCCAGTTGGGACCCCGGGCTGGCGTATCGCTATGGCGCGCAGATTGCGCGGGAGCTGCGCGCCCTGGGCTTTGGCGAAGGGCTGGGCGGCGGTATCGACCTGGCGCGCGAACCGCGTAACGGCCGCACCTTCGAATACCTGGGCGAAGATCCCTGGCTTGCGGGCCGAATGGCGGCCGCGCGCACTCAGGGCACCCAGTCACAAGATGTGATCGCAACGGTTAAACATTTCGCCGCCAACGACCAGGAAACCCAGCGCTTTAGCTCGAACTCGATCATTGACGAGCGCACCCTGCGCGAATTGTCGCTGCTGCCATTTGAAATTGCGGTCAAACAGGGCCGGGTGGGCAATGTCATGTGTTCGTACAACCTGGTTAACGGCGCCAAGGCGTGTCAGAACGGCGTGCTGCTGACTGATATTCTGAAAAACGAATGGGGTTTTAAGGGTACGGTACAATCCGACTGGATGATGGCGGTGACCGATACCGTGCCGGCCGCGCTGGCTGGACTGGATGAGGAAGAGCCCGGTTCGCAAGACGACAATGCGCTCAGTTTTGGCGTACACAGTCATTACAACCAGTGGCTGAAAGCCGCCGTGCAAAACGGCCAAGTGCCGATAAGCCGCCTGAATGACATGGTTGCGCGCAAACTGCGCACCATGCTTAAGCTGGGGATTGTGGCCCAGCCGCCTAAGGCCGGTGGTTATATCGATGTCGCCGCTGGACACGCGCTGGCGCGGCAGAGCGCCGAACAATCGATGGTATTGCTCAAAAACAACCATGCCACTCTACCGATTGATGCCCGCGCGGTGCGCTCGATTGTACTGATTGGCGGGCATGCCGATGTTGGCGTGCTGGCTGGCGGCGGCTCAGGCGGGTCTGGCGTGCAATCCAGCGGCGCCGCGCCTTCGCCGGACAATGCCGTTGCCTGTCTCCAGCCGAATTCCAGTATCGGTAATATACACATGATGACCGGCTGCGCCACCTGGTTTAAATCGTCGCCGCTGGCGGCGATCAAAGCGCGCGCCCCCGGGGTTGATGTTCGCTATGTCGATGGCGGCGATGCGTCTCTGGCGGCCGAGGCCGCCGCGCAGGCCGACATGGCGATTGTGTTCGCAACCCAGTGGAGCAGCGAAGACATGGATCTGTCGTCGCTGGCGCTGCCCAGCCCACAAACCGATCCCGCCAATCAGGCCTACGATCAGGATGCGCTGATCCGCGCAGTGGCCGCGCGCGGCAAGCGCACCGTGGTGGTCCTGGAAAATGGCACGGCGCTGACTATGCCCTGGCTGAACCAGGTTTCGGCGCTGCTCGATGCCTGGTATCCGGGGGTGGAAGGTGCTCCGGCGCTGGCGCGGGTACTGTTTGGCGACGTGAACCCATCGGGAAAATTGCCGCTGACTTTTCCGCGGCGCGACGCCGACCTGCCGCAAAAGACCATCAACCCTCACTCGGTTAACGTGGTGTACCAAGAGGGCCTGCGGATGGGCTACCGCTGGTACGACGCGCAACAGATCAAACCGCTGTTTCCGTTTGGCTATGGTCTGTCATACACCCATTTTTCACTGTCCGGGCTACGCGGCCACACCCTGGCCAATGGTGATGTGACGCTGACCTTTACCCTGAAAAACAGCGGAAAACGCGCCGGCGCCGAAGTGGCGCAAGTGTATGCCCAACTGCCGGTCAGCAGCGGCGAGCCACCGCAACGCTTGGTGGCGTGGCAAAAACTGATGTTGCAACCGGGGCAGCGCAAACAAATCAACATGGTGATTTCACATCAGCGCCTGGCGATCTGGAATGTGGAGCAACACCAATGGCAATTGCCGGCCGGACACTATGGGCTGACGGTGGGTGACTCGTCACGCGATCCGGACGCATTGCGCACCGGAGTGGATGAGGCTGGGGCGATGCTGTGAATTGGGGAAATCGGGTTCCCGCATACCGTGAGCACCAACTGCCGAAGCCAACGATGAACCGGATCGACCTCAAGGTCGGATCACCCCCATGTAGCGATCGCGGAATAATGTTTGCACGCGAACTTCCGGTTCCATTTCGCCTAAAATCCCGATTTCAAGATCCACAGAACCATCGCGCCAATGCGCGGCTGTTTTCTCGGGTTTGGGCGCAAAACGTAAGCGCACTCCCGGGGCCGTCGCGCTGGTCGCGGCGATCAATGCGGTGCCGAAAGCCTCGACAAACCCTTCATTGCTGCGAATGGTCAAGGTGCGCCGCAAGGTTGAAAAATCGGGCTCGGTATTTGAGGGGCCCAGTATGGAACGTGCCTCGTGCGCCGCATTGCGCGCGCGTTGACGCAGTGCCTCGGCGTGCGGGGTCAAAACCATGCGCCGCCCGGCCCGCACCAATAACGGGTCACCAGTCGTCTCGCGCAACCGAGTCAAGGTTCGGCTCATGGCCGAGGCGCTCAAACCTGGTTGACGCGCGGCGCCGATCACGCTGCCCTGGGTTAGCAGCGCGTCGAGCGCAATCAGTAAATTCAAGTCAGGTTCTGGCATGACTGCATCCTGGCATGTGGATCGAGACATGGCGTTGTATGCACGTTATGCGTGTAATAGCCGCGTCTTCCGCCATGTCTGGTGTATCGCTATAGTTCAGATACTGGCTCATGGACGCTTAATGCCGCGTTCTATCGGGTCTCACTCCTCATTCCCGACCAGATCGCCGCGTTGCGCGACCGTCTGAAAGATCGGCAACTGGATGTGCTTTTCGTGAATGCGGGCGTCAAAAATGACGATGGTCAAACCATTGTCGATGTGACAACCGAGGAATTTGTGCGCGTTATGGTGACCAACGCTTTGAGTCCGATGAGGGTGATCGAGGCGTTTGAGCCCCTGGTGCGGTCAAATGGCACGATTGGTGTGATGTCGTCCGGGCAGGGTAGCCTGAGCAATAACACTAACGGCAACTACGAGGTTTACCGCGGTAGCAAGGCGGCGCTCAATATGTTGATGCGCAGCTTTGCCGCGCGTCTGACAATCGAAGATAGTATCCCGAACTTGCTAACGACGATGGAAACTTACGCAGGGCGCCCCGGGCTGCATTGCCTGGACTACCTGGGGCGGGCGGTGCCGTGGTGAGTGGTCAACTTCAGCCCGGTTGCTCGTTGGGTTGTTGTAGCAACCACACATGCTCCGCCGCCGCGCATTTGCCCTTGAGCCCTCCGGCGATGTCGACACTGGCCAGCAGCTTCAGCTGGTAGCTTTGCCGGTAGCGCTGCGCCACCTCGTCGTGGTCGACAGAAAACGGTGGGCCGTTAAGAACCGCCTGATCGTAGACGTAAGTGATCAGTAATTGCGGCGCCTGTTGGGCGATGTCTATCAGGTGCGCCGCGTATTGGGCGCGCATGGCTTCGGGTAGCGCCACCAAAGCGGCGCGGTCGTAAATGGCGTCTATCGGTCCGAGCACGGTGTGCGATAGTGTGAAGAAGTCACCGACGAAGATGTCGATGCCGTCGGCGCTATAATGACGAACCTGGTCGATGGCGCTGATTTCCGGCTCTACCCCTAGCTCCGAGAACAACTGTTCGACGGCAATTTCACTCAACTCCGCCCCGGCGACGCGATAGCCGTGTGACAGTAGCCAGTGAATGTCCAGGGTTTTGCCGCAGAATGGCAGAAACACACGGCTCTGTTGCGGCAAGGACAGCGCCTCAAAGTGCGCCACCAGTAACGGGTTGGCTTCGCGTCCGTGAAACGCGATTTCATTTCGTTCCCATTTTTGGTGCCAAAAACTTGGGTCCATTGTGGATTTCCTCTGTGGAATGGTTCAAACCGGGCCCGCGCTGAAGCGCTCGCACTGTGGTGTGCTGGCTACTATAGCGCTTTTGCATAATCTGGTGGGAGACGTACCGATGATGTGGCGATAGCAGAAGGGCGCCGCGATGATGAGCGTCCGCCCGGCGCATACGCCATTGCGCCGGAGGTCACAGGAGGACTCTCGCCGTATCAGAGCTCGTGGAGTGGGGATGACGTTGCTTTAGTCTATAGTCCCGCCACGCCTTCTCCCTCGATAACCAAACACAAAGTAAGAAATAATAATGGCGAGGACGATCAGCCCGATAGGGCCAATTCCCCAGCCCATACCCATGCCCCAATAGACCCCCCCGCCACCACCAAACAGTAACAAGAGCACAATCAAAAGAATAAATAGATCCATGGTTTTTCTCCAAAAGTTGTAAAACGCTTGTCGCCCGCATTGGGAAATACTGATAGGCAAACATCGAGCGCTGAGGTGCTGTCCCACCAGCTTGGATGTTTATTTGTCGGGTTACCGCCGACAGACGAATCCACGGCCCGTTTGGCTCTGTGGTTAAGGCTTCTTGACCGTTTTCGCGATATCCTCTTTGGCGTCGCCTAGCGATGCTTGAATCGCGCCGACGTTTTTCTGGATATTGCCTTTTACTTCAAGAGTCGGGTTGCCAACGATCTTGCCAACGACCTCCTTTACCTTGCCTTGAGCTTCTTCAGTACGCCCTTTGATCTGATCTTTGTTCATGGCTCATGCTCCTTGATTCAAATTGGCAGATTCTCGCTGCGGAAAGGCAAGACTGAGCCTCGCCATTGAGCGGGTCTGTACGATAACGAACCCATGCGCGCTCTTGCTGGCGCGGGTCATGGGCTGTTGTTTAACCTGTATCTTTGATGGGTGCGCGCTAGGGGGTATTCATGCTCTATACATTAGGCGCACGATGACTCACCGGTGGAGCGACTGATGATGGCCCTTCGGGCGATTTGCGCGCCGCCTTTTAATAGTGAGGCGCTGCGCTGAAAG
>Ga0302155_10000021_pt1 | contig 138261 bp, 128 predicted proteins | sample I_Bog_N3_1_FD_193508 | JGI IMG/M metagenome (GOLD analysis project Ga0302155, IMG submission 193508) | Peat permafrost microbial communities from Stordalen Mire near Abisko, Sweden - I_Bog_N3_1 | ecosystem: Environmental > Terrestrial > Soil > Wetlands > Peat | place: Sweden: Abisko... | reverse complement strand
GCACTGGGTGGCCGAACTGCGTGGTCTGAGCGCGGAAATGGCGCAATCGCAAAAAACCCGTGTCCGGATGGCGCGTGATGCCCGCGCTATCCGGCGCGGGCGAGAAAAACACAGCAAGGCCTGGGACAATAAATTATGGCAGGGACTCGACAAGCTGTTCGACGCCATCGAGAGCGAAGAGCGAGTGTCAAAGGTCCTCGGGGACAAGTTGGCTGTACTGGAACGCCAGGCGGAACAAGAGCGGCGCGCGTTGAGCGGCATGGTTGACGGACTGCAAGGCGATATCCGCCAGGCACTGATGTTGCCGTTCTCATCCCTGTTGGAACTGATGCCCAAACTGGTGCGCGATCTGGCGCGCGATCTGGGCAAGGAAGTGGAATTGCGCATCGAGGGCGCATCGATTGAAATCGACCGGCGCATTCTGGAGCAAATGAAAGACCCATTAATCCATCTGATCCGCAACGCCATCGATCACGGCATCGAAACCGCGGACGCGCGACGCCGTTGCAACAAGCCAGTACCGGCTCAAATTGTGATCGACATCGCGCCCCTGGAAGGCAACCGCGTCGAACTGGTCGTGAGCGACGACGGCGCGGGGGTCAATCTGGATAAACTCAAGCACAGCGCCTGCAAGCTGGGATTGATCACGGCCGACGCGGCAGCCACGCTGGAGACCCCGGCCGCACTGGCGCTGATGTTCGAGTCTGGTCTCACCACCAGCCCGATTCTGACCGATCTCTCCGGACGGGGTCTGGGCCTGGCCATCGTGCGCGAGAAAGTCGAAAAACTCGGCGGCGGCATCCACGCGCAAGCAGGAGAGAGCGGCGGCACTCGGTTTTGCATGGTGCTGCCCACCTCGCTCGTCACCTTCCACGGCCTGCTGGTCGAGGTCGCGCAGCAACAATTTGTACTGCCGTCGCAGAACGTCGAACGGGTATTGCGCCTCTCCAGCACCAAGGTCAAAACCGTGGAAAACCGCCCGGCGGTGGAAATCAGCGGCCAGGCCGTGGCTCTGGTCTGGCTGGCCGAAGTACTGGGGCTACCGGCGACCGACGCCGACAGTACTCATCTGCAACTGGTGGTCCTGAGCACCGCCGGCGGGCGCATCGCCTGCGCCGTCAGCGCCATCCTTGGCGATCAGGAGGTGCTGGTAAAAAGCCTGGGCCCGCAATTGCGCCGCCTGCCAAATATCGCGGGCGCCACCGTGTTGGGCCCGGGGCGCGTGGTGCCGATTCTCAACGTAGCCGATCTATTGAAATCTGCGCAGCGCATCCGACCATTGGCCGCCACCCTGCGCGCGGCGCCAAGCCCGGCGCCACGTCAGCTGTCACTCTTGGTCGCGGAAGATTCAGTCACCGCGCGCACTCTACTGAGAAATATTCTGGAAACCGCCGGCTATCTGGTCACTACGGCGGTGGATGGCATTGATGCGCTCACCTCCCTGCGTAGCGAGCCCTTCGATCTGGTGGTGTCCGACGTGGAAATGCCGCGCATGGACGGCTTCGAACTCACGGCGCGCATTCGCGCCGATCAAGCGTTGACGCATTTGCCGGTGGTCCTGGTCACGGCGCTCGAATCGCGCGAACACAAAGAACGCGGGATTGAAGTTGGCGCCAATGCTTACATCGTCAAAAGCAGCTTTGACCAAAGCAATCTGTTTCAGGTGATTCGGAGGCTGACATGAGCGCGAGCCAGCCCATCGCACACGCCAGCACACTGCCAGGCGCAAGAATTCACGTTCTACTGGTGGATGACTCGCCAGTGGCGCGCCTGCTACTGAGTACCCTGATCGATAACGATCCGCGCTTGAGTCTGGTCGGCGTGGTCCACAATGGAGAAGAAGCGGTAGAGGCCGCCGCGCGCCTGCAACCCGATGTAATCGTCATGGACATCCACATGCCCAAGCTCAACGGTTTCGAGGCGGCGCGGCGCATCATGGAAACCTGTCCGACGCGCATCGTCATGGTCACCGCCAGCACCGACCCGAATGAACTGGCGTCGACCTTTGCCGCGCTTGAAGCCGGCGCTCTAACTGTACTGGCCAAGCCCGCGGGCCCGGGCGACCCCGCTTTCAAACCCCTAGCGGCCGCCTTCACCCAGGCAATCAAACTGATGTCCGAAGTGCCAGTGGTGCGCCGCTGGCCACGCGCTAACGTGTCAGCGGCCACGCCGAGCGCGCCGCTCTGCGTTTCACCGCGCGCGCGGGTGCGCGTGGTAGCGCTTGGCGCATCCACCGGCGGCCCCGTGGTCCTGCGGGATATCCTGACGCGCTTGCCTAAAGATTTTCCCGTGCCGTTGTTGATCGTCCAGCACATCTCGGCCGGCTTCACCGACGGCTTTGCCGCATGGCTGGCCCAAGCCTCGGGTTTCCCGGTACGGGTGGCGCGGCACAATGAACCGATCCAGCCGGGCATGGCCTACATTGCGCCCGACGGCCTGCAGATGCAGCTACTGCAAAGCGGGAAAATCAATCTGGTCGATGCGCCGGCGGAGCACAGTTTAAAGCCCTCGGTATCCTTTCTATTTCGCTCAATCGCAGCCAACTTCGGGCCGGCCGCCATCGGCGTGTTACTGACCGGCATGGGGCGAGACGGCGCCCAGGAACTCAAGAACATGCACGATGCTGGCGCGGTCACCATCGCGCAAGATGCCGACAGCTCCATCGTATTCGGCATGCCCGGCGAAGCGATCAAACTCGGCGCCGCCGACTTCGTACTGGCGGCCGAGGCCATTGCCGCAACCTTGTCCCGGCTGGTGGCGCGCCCGCCGGACCCCCCCGGCGCGCCCCTCACCCCCCTCTCTCGTGCACCTCTCACATAAGCGAGTCGACCATGCCCAATCAGACGAAGGCCTCCGAAGTCGAGATTTTGGTCGCCGAAGATAGCCCAACCCAGGCGGAACAACTCAGGCAGCTGTTAGAGGAACAAGGTTTCCAGGTCTCGGTCGCCATCAATGGCCGCGCGGCCCTCGACGCCGCGCGCCAACACCCGCCGACCTTGGTGATCACCGATGTGGTCATGCCGGAAATGAACGGCCATGAACTGTGCGCGGCGCTTAAGAGCGACCCTGGACTGAAAGACATTCCAGTGATCATGGTCACCACCCTGGCCGGCATACAGGATATCGCCGAGAGTCTGAAGTGCGGCGCCGACAACTTCATTCGCAAACCCTACAATCCAAAGACCTTGTTGGCGCGCATCGAATACATTCTGCTCAACCTGGAGATGCGTAAGAACAATCGAACCCAGATCGGCATGGAAATCTATCTGGGCGGCAACAAACATTTCATCGCCTCGGGCCGGGAGCAGATCATCGACTTGCTGATCTCGACTTACGAAGAAGCGGTGCAGATGAACAAGGAGCTCCAGCATCAGCGCAATACCATCGAACGCTCAAATCTCACGCTACAGGTGCTGTATGGCATTGCCGCCGATTTGAACCGGGCATCGACCGAAAACGAAGTCTGCGAACAGGCGCTGCGTGGTCTGCTTTGTCTGCCCGTACTGCGCGCGGGATGGGTGGTTCTGAATGCGGGAGAAGGGGTTGAACGCACGATTGTCGCCGGTCATCTACCCGCCGGCATGCCCACCGCTTCATCGCTACCCGCCGGCGGGGCATCGCAGCGCGCGGCGCGCATGATCGAGAACGACCCTAGTGAGTTCCCCACCGAGGGCGACAGCCAAGCACCTGCCCATGCCGGTGTTCCGCTCGCCATCGGTCACCAGAACCTGGGCGTTTTACATGTGGTGGGACACAGCCACACCAGCATCGGCGAGGACGACTTGCGCATGCTGGAAGTAGTCAGCGATCAGATTGCGACCGCCTTGCAGCGCGTAGAACTGTACCGTCGCCAGCAAATATTGATCGAACAACGCACCGCCGCGCTCGATGCCTTGCACAGCAAAGAAGAAGAACTGCGCGCCATTGTTGAAAATCAGGCCGATGGCGTGCTCACCATCGATACCCAAGGCGTCGTGCGCAGCGCCAACCAGGCAATGGCGCGGATTCTGGGCTATGCACCCGACGAGTTGGTCGGCAATAACATCACGATGTTGATGCCGGAATCCGAGCGCAATACCCACCACACGCATATCGAGCGCTATCTGCGCACCGGTCAAGCCCACATTATCGGCATCTCGCGAGAAGTTGAGGGCGTACACAAAAGCGGCGAGCCCATCGCGCTGGATCTGGCGATCAGCGAATATCGCGTACAGCAAGAACGCTTTTTTGTCGGCACCTTCCACGACATTCGCGAGCGCAAGCGCACCATCGAAGAACTGACCCAGGCGCGGGCCAGCGCCGAAGACGCCAACCACGCCAAGGCCCGCTTTCTCGCCGCCATGAGCCATGAGATCCGCACGCCGATGAATGGCGTCATTGGCATGATCGACGTGCTGCACCAAAGCAGCCTCAAGGGCTATCAGGTTGAGATGGTGGATCTGATTCGCGATTCGGCCTTTTCCTTGTTGACCATCATCAATGACATTCTGGACTTCTCCAAGATTGAAGCGGGCCGGCTGGAGGTCGAAAATACACCGATTGAGCTGGCGGAAGTGCTGGAAAAAGCGGGGGGGCTGATGGACAACCTGGCCGGCCGCAATGGGGTCGAACTGACCCTGTTCGCCGACCCGGAGATTCCGGTAATCGTCATGGGAGACGCCCTGCGCATAGGCCAGGTACTACTGAATCTGATCAGCAATGCCATCAAGTTTTCCAGCGGACTCACCAGGCCGGGTCGGGTCGAGCTGCGCACCCGCCTGCTCGACCGTGATCCGGCGCATCTCAGAGTGGCGTTTCAAGTGAAAGACAATGGCATCGGTATCGATACGGAGACGATGAAGCGCTTGTTCACCCCTTTCGTCCAAGCAGAGGTCTCCACCTCGCGCCGCTACGGCGGCACCGGACTCGGGCTGGTAATTTCATGCAATCTGGCACACCTGATGGGCGGAGAGATCCAGGTGGAAAGCGAGCCCGACCAAGGATCAACCTTCACCCTGAATCTTCCCTTTACCCCGGCGCCGCCCCCGGAGCCAGTATCAAGCGTCAACCCTCTGGTCGCCGGACTATCATGCATGGTCGTCGGCCCAGCCAACAGCCTGGTGGCTGATCTGGCGCGTTACATCACACACGCCGGCGCTCAAGTACAACAAGCGGACAATCTGGCGCGGGCTTGTGATCTGGCGCATCACTGCGCCCCGGGGATATGGGTCTGGGTGATCGACGCCGCCGGCGATGAGCTGCCATCACTGCAACTTCTACGCGCCGCGGCATGGAGCGATCAGAGCGGGGTCGATGTCCGTTTTGTGGTGCTCGGACGCGGCCACTGCCGCCGACCGCACTGGCTGGACGCGGCGCGCGTGACGGTCGACGGCAACGCGCTCAAGTGCTCCGTCTTGTTGCGCGCGGTGGCGATTGCCGCCGGTCGGGTCCAGGGCGAAGAAGCGGAGGAGGAGAGCAGAATGGAAGCGACATTCGCTCTGCCGCCGCGCGAGGATGCACAACGGCGCAATCGGCTGATTCTGGTCGCGGAAGACAATGAAACCAACCAGCAAGTGATTCTACGTCAGTTGGCGCTGCTCGGTGTCGCGGCCGACATTGCCACTGACGGCGTCAAAGCACTGGAAGGGTGGAAAAGCGGCAAATACGCGTTGTTGCTTACCGACCTGCAGATGCCACTGATGGATGGCTATCAACTGGCGCAAACTATCCGCGCCGCGGAAACGCCGCCACGGCACATCCCGATCATTGCGCAGTCCGCTAACGCTCAGCGCAGTGAGGCCACGCAATGTCGGGCGGCGGGCATTGATGACTTCTTAAGCAAGCCAACCCCGCTGGATAGCCTGAAAGCCATGCTCGACAAGTGGCTGCCGCCGCTCGTCGAAGATCTCGCCAGCTCGCCAGCGGTTGATGTGAGCGTACTGCAGGATCTGATCGGTAAAGACCCGGAGTTGATCACCAAATTTTTACAGGAGTTCTGTTCGGCCGCGGCGATGATTGCCGAGAAACTCCATCGCGCCGGCCAGGCGGACGACCTGATCACGGGCGCGGCCCAGGCGCACAAGCTCAAATCCTCCGCGCGCGCGGTCGGCGCGTTGCGCCTTGGCGATTGGTGCGCCGAAATCGAACAAGCCTGCGTCGGTCAACTGACGTCAAAATTTCATGAGCTGCTGCCCTGTTTCGAGGTCGAGCTCAAGGCGGTGTTTGAACTCTTGGCGCGACGACAGGATACGGTATAGTGCTCCCGCCGCAACTCACGCATGGTCATCGACTAGCTCCTCGATGACCATGCCATTCGGCGCAGCCCCAGGAGAGTCGATTGTCTAGATCACAACGCTTATTGCAACTGATTCAGCTGTTGCGCAGTCATCGTTTCCCGGTCGCCGGCGCGCAACTGGCCGCGACGTTGGGCATCAGCCTGCGCACGCTGTATCGCGACATTGGTACTTTGCAGGAACAGGGGGCCCGGATTGAAGGTGAGCCAGGATTAGGCTACGTGCTGCGCCCTGGGTTTATGCTGCCGCCGCTGATGTTTAGCGAAGAAGAAATTGAAGCGTTAGTCCTGGGATCACGCTGGGTCGCCCAGCGCACCGATCATCGACTCAGCGCCGGAGCGCAAAGCGCGCTCACCAAGATTGCCTCCGTGCTGCCGCCAGACTTACGGCTGGCGCTTGATGCCAACGCCTTACTCGTCGGCCCCGCGCCCCATCAGATCAGCGAAACGGTCGATGTATCGCTGATTCGCCAAGCCATCCGCGCGGAACATAAGGCCACCATTCGGTATTGCGATCTAAAAGGGATTGAATCCAGCCGCACCATTTGGCCGTTTGCTCTTGGTTATTTCGATCATGTGCGCGTACTGGTGGCATGGTGTGAGTTGCGCGCGGGATTTCGCCACTTTCGCACTGATCGGATTATGGGTTTAACCCAGGAACCACAGCGCTATCCACAACGTCGCCAGGCACTACTCAAACAATGGCGTGAAATTGAGTGCATCCCATCTCAGTAGCTAAGGATCCTCATCACTACTGACAGAAATTGACAGTAGCGCACGATACCCTGGTCATCACTTAACCCGATGGAGTCTAGTATGCCCAGCCCGAATTTCATAATTCTGTATGTCTCCGATCCACGTCAGAGCGCCGACTTTTACGCGCGCCTCTTGAATCTTGCCCCGGTGGAAGCCTCCGATACATTTGCCCTGTTCGCGCTAGAGTCGGGGGGGATGTTGGGCTTGTGGTCGAAACACACGGTTGAACCCGCCGCCACGGCAAGTGGAGGTGGCGCAGAAGTGGCATTTTCGGTCGCGGATAGCGCGATGGTGAACCGCCTGTTTGCCACATGGAGCCAGCATGGACTGGTTATCGCGCAAGCACCGATCGAGATGGATTTTGGCTATACCTTTGTCGCTCTAGATCCCGATGAACACCGCTTGCGGGTGTTTACCCCCACGGCGCCATAAGTCGCGATGAAATGACCGCGGATCCGTAGGGCGCACTTGAAGAGTGCGCCCTACGGATCCGCGGTAGTCAGCGGCATCGGCACAAGTACCGATTGACAGTTTCAATTAACAAGCCCATTCTGATTGACAAGCCTGATAGAGACATTCTCGAATCCGGTCTGGCTCACCCGGCATCCTTTCGCGCGCAGCGCACTTCGACATCGGTCCGTCGACACTCAGCACTTTCACGGTAGTTCTAAAAAAGGACCTTACGTGGCTAACTCGGCTCATCGTGGGATGCGTGCGGCTATTCGACGCGATTGCGACCTTCAGCGGCTGGTAAACTTCAGCTTTGCCCTTGAATCCATGGGTTCGATCTTGTGATCGGCGCATCGCGGGTTTTCAGCACGGTACGGGAATGGGTACAGCGCAGCCTTCCACGACGCTCCCCCACGGCGCTTCAAGAAGAAGAAGCACCGTTGCGCTCGGATTTGTTCAGCGCGGATCAGATGGAACAGCATGGCAAGGTGCTGGCGCTGTCACACCAAACCACGTCGCTGCGCGCGCCGGATCAACTCTTGGCGCGCTTGGCGGCCAATGGCAGTGTATTGGCTCGGGTCTGCGCGTTGTTGTCCGAGGGTGCGCCCACTGCGCGGCGTTCAACACCAGCGGCAGAGTGGCTGCTCGACAACATTCATCTGATCGAAGAACAGATCCGCACCACCAAGCGCCACCTGCCTCCCGGCTATAGCCGTGAATTGCCGCGCCTGACGCACGGACCTTCAGCCGGTCGTCCGCGGGTGTATGACATCGCTCTGGAAATCATTTCACACGGCGATGGCCGCATAGACACCGAAGGGCTGGGTCGATTTTTAGCGGCCTACCAAACCGTCACCGATCTCAAGTTGGGAGAACTGTGGGCGGTGCCCATCATGCTGCGTCTGGCGGCGATTGAGAATCTGCGCCGTGTGGGCGTGCGCGTCGCCGCCAGTTGGAACGAGCGCAACCTGGCCGAAACCTGGGCCGATCAAATGACCGAGGTCGCCGAAAACGACCCGAAAAGTTTGATCCTGGTGATCGCCGACATGGCGCGCTCTAATCCGCCGATGGTCAGCGCGTTTGTCGCCGAGCTGGCGCGACGCTTGCAAGGACGCGGGCCGGCGCTCGCCTTGCCGTTGACCTGGATCGAACAACGGCTGGCCGAGCTGGGTTTGACGATTGAGCAGATGGTCCGGGCGGAAAATCAACGCCAGGCCAGTGATCAAGTCTCGATCAGCAACAGCATCGGTAGTTTACGGGTGTTGTCGGCAATGAACTGGCGTGATTTTGTCGAAAGCCAAAGTGTGGTCGAACAAACCCTGCGACAAGACCCCGCGGGTGTGTACGGCGAGATGGACTTCTCAACACGCGACCGCTACCGCCATAAAACCGAAGAGATTGCCAAGCGCGGGAGGCTATCCGAGCACCAGGTCGCGCTTCAGGCGGTACACCTGGCGAGCGTCGCCCAGACGAGCGCGGACCCGCGCACCCAGCACGTCGGTTTTTATCTGATAGATCGAGGATTGATCGAACTTGAACGCGCGGCGCAAGTACGCCACTCAAGCTTCACCGTTCTACGACGCGCCCTCGGTCGCCATGCATTGCCATGCTATCTGGCGGCCATTTTATTATTGAGCGCGGCGCTTAGCGCGGCACTACTGACTCAGGCGCATGACGATGGCGCGACCGCCTGGTGGCTGCTTCCCATCGGCTTGTGCCTACTCATTGCCACCAGTCAGCTGGCGCAGGCGCTGGCGAACTGGCTGATCACCTTATGGGTGACGCCACATTTACTGCCGCGCATGGACTTTTCCGCCGGGATTCCCGCTAGCGCGCGCACCATAGCGGTGGTGCCGACCATGCTGACCAGCGCCGAGGGCATCGAAGCGCTGGTGGAGTCATTAGAAGTCCGATTTCTGGCCAATCACGATCGTCATCTGCACTTTGCCCTGTTAACCGACTTTTGCGATGCCGCAACGCAAATACTGCCCAGCGACGCCACGCTACTGCAACTGGCACAGACCGGCATCGAGCAGTTGAATACCAAGTACGCCGGTCAGGCTGAAACCAGCGGCGCCAGTATTTTCTTTCTATTTCATCGCCCAAGACGCTGGAATGCGGTTGATCAGACCTGGATGGGCTACGAACGCAAGCGCGGCAAGCTGGAGGATCTGAATGCCGTACTGCAAAGTGGCGATCAGTCGGCGTTTTCCTGCGTAATCGGGCAGACGACGGCGTTGGGCGCGGTGAAATATGTCATCACCCTGGACACCGACACCCAACTCCCGCGCGATGCCGCGCGCCAATTTATTGGCACCATGGAACACCCGCTGAATCGTCCGCGCTTCGATCCAGAGCGGCGCTGCGTGACCGGGGGTTATGCCATTCTGCAACCACGGGTGGTCATCGGTGTACCGAGAACCCGCCCTTCACGCTATGCCCAGCTCTATGGCGGCGAGCCGGGTCTTGACCCTTATACGCGCGCGGCTTCGGATGTGTATCAAGACGTGTTTGGCGAAGGTTCGTTTATTGGTAAGGGCATCTACAACGTCGCCGCGTTCGAACTGGCGCTCGGCGCTCGGCTACCGGAAAACCGCATTCTCAGCCACGACTTGCTGGAGGGGTGCTACGCCCGCTCGGGCTTATTAAGCGATGTGCAACTCCTGGAAGACTATCCGGCGCGCTATAGCGCCGATGTGGCCCGCCGCCACCGTTGGATTCGCGGCGATTGGCAACTCTTGGGCTGGCTGGCGCGCCGCGTGCCCGACCTGCAAAGCCGCGCGGGCGCCCCGCGCGCGCCAAACCCGCTGTCGCGTCTGGCGCAATGGAAGCTGTTTGATAACTTACGGCGCAGCCTGGTCCCGGTAGCGCTTACCGGTTTGTTACTCACCGGCTGGCTGGGCTTGTCGCATCCCGGGCGCTGGACCTTGTCTCTGCTTGCCATCATGTTGATGGCGGCGGTTTGCATCGCCATTCTCGGCGCGTTGCGCAAACCAGAAGATATGTTGTTACGACAGCACTGCGCCGAGACCGCGCACTCCACCGCGCGCCATGGATTACAACTGGCCTTCGAGCTCGCCTGCCTGCCGTACGAAGCCTACTTCAGTCTGGACGCCATCGCGCGCACCCTGTGGCGCATGAAAATCAGCCACCGTCGGCTGTTGGAGTGGAACCCCTCGAGCGAAGTCGAACGCGATGCCGCGACAGACAAACACAGCGCACTGGTAGCCAGTTGGCGCGCCATGTGGATCGCCCCGGCGATCGCGGTCGCGGTCACGCTATACCTGGCGGCTGCGCGTTCCTGGTCGCTGCCCGTCGCCATTCCCATATTGCTGTTATGGTTCTGCGCGCCGCTGGCCGCATGGTGGATCAGTCGCCCGCTCGTGCGTCGCGCGGCCAGCCTGACCCACGATCAAACCCTGTTTCTACGCACACTCGCGCGCCGCACCTGGAGCTTCTTCGAGCATTTCGTCGGACCGGAAGACCAGTGGCTGCCGCCGGACAACATTCAGCCGTCTCGAGGGGAGACCATCGCGCACCGCACCTCGCCCACCAATATGGGTTTGGCGCTGCTGGCCAATCTATCGGCCTACGACTTTGGCTATCTGAGCGCGGGGCAATGCGTAGAGCGCACCACTCATACTCTGCATAGCATGCATAGACTGCAGCGCTACCGCGGCCACTTTTATAACTGGTATCACACGCAAACACTTGAGCCACTCCTGCCGCTGTATGTGTCGACGGTAGACAGCGGCAACCTGGCCGGCCACTTACTGACCCTGCGCCCCGGTTTGTTGGAGCTGACCGACGCGCCGCTGATCAACCCACGGCTGTTCGAAGGGTTAAGCGATGCCCTGCGGGTGTTGCAACAAATCGAGCAGAACCTGGCGCCAAAGAGCGTGGAGCTATTTTCCAGCGAACTCTTGACGCAAAGCATCCTGGACACCGATTCGCTGGCCCCCATGCACGCGGCGCTGCAGCGCCTGGTCAAACGCGCCGATGAGCTGGTCGCTCCGTTGCTCGCGCCTGAAACACCCTGCCCGGTCCAGGCGCTGGCGCATCAATGCCAAGCCGCGCTCGATGAGCTGAACTGGCTGGCTCCATGGCTATGCCTGCCCGCGCCCAGCGCCGGACAGGCGTTGTTGCTTGAACTGAATCTCAATCTGACGCTGCGGCGGCTGGCGCGTTTACCCGAACCATGGCAGCCGCGACTGGCGGCCTTGCGGCAAGCGGCGACGTCACCCGAATTGCGCCACTGGATCACCGAGCTCGAACACGCCATTCTCAAGGGCGCGGATCGCGCATGCGAACGCTTGGCGCGCATCGAATATCTAGCACAGCAAGCCGCTACGCTGGCGCGTATGGAATACGACTTCCTGTATGACGAAAGCCGTCACTTACTGTCGATCGGCTACAACGTCGGCGAACGCCGCGCGGACAGCGGGTTTTACGACCTACTGGCGTCAGAAGCGCGCTTGTGTAGTTTTGTCGCGATTGCTCAGGGGGACATTCCACAAGAGAGCTGGTTTGCCCTGGGACGATTATTGACCCGCAGCGGTAGCGCGCCGGTACTGCTGTCGTGGAGTGGTTCGATGTTCGAGTATCTGATGCCGTTATTGGTGATGCCGAGCTACGACAACACCTTACTCGACCAGACCTGTAAAACCGCGGTCGCGCGGCAAATCGAGTATGGCCGCCTGCGTGGCGTGCCCTGGGGGATTTCCGAATCGGGCTACAACACCGTCGATTTGCATCTTAATTATCAATACCACGCGTTTGGCGTGCCCGGGCTGGGACTCAAGCGCGGACTGGGCGAGGATTTGGTGATTGCGCCCTATGCCTCGGTCATGGCACTGATGGTCGCCCCGGAACAGGCCTGCCTGAATCTGCAACGGCTGGCGGATGATGGTCTGATGAGCGCCTATGGCCTGTTTGAAGCCATTGACTACTCGCCGTCGCGCCAGCCACGCGGGCAATCCAGTGCGATCGTGCGCTCTTACATGGCTCATCATCAGGGCATGAGCCTGCTGTCGTTGGCTTACCTGCTGCTCGGCCGGCCGATGCAGCGCCGATTCGAATCCAATCCGCAATTTCAGGCCAGCATGCTGCTGTTGCAAGAACGGGTGCCCAAAACCTCGATCACGCACACGGCATCGCGCTTTGACCAGCGCGCAAGCCAGGTGACCACCGAAAAACCAATCCGCGTATTCAATACCCCGGATACGCCAACCCCTGAAGTACAGCTGCTGTCCAATGGTCGCTACCATGTGATGGTGACCAATAGCGGCGGCGGCTACAGCCGCTGGAAAGACCTGGCGCTCACGCGCTGGCACGAAGACGGAACCTGCGACAACTGGGGAAACTTCTGTTATCTGCGCGACTTGGAAAACGGTGCGGTCTGGTCTACCAGTCATCAACCCACCACGGCCCGGGCTGAACGTTATCAAGCGATTTTTTCCGAAGGACGCGCCGAGTTCCGTCGCAGCGACCCGCAGGCGCATGGCGAGGGTTCTTTCGACACCCATACCGAAATCGTGGTGTCTCCGGAGGACGATATTGAATTGCGCCGCGTGCGCATCACCAATCGCTCGCGCCAACAGCGCGAGATCGAAATCACCAGTTACGCTGAAGTCGCGCTCGCCCCACCGGCCGCCGACGCACTGCACCCGGCTTTCAGTAATTTGTTTGTCGAAACCGAAATTCTGCGTTCACGCCATGCGATTGTGTGTACCCGCCGTCCGCAAGTGGCGGACCAGTCCATGCCCTGGATGCTGCACCAGATGGCGGTACATGGGGCCGAGACCCGCGATATGTCGTATGAAACCGACCGGCTGCGCTTTATCGGTCGCGAACGCAATCACGCCGCGCCCATGGCCTTAAGATCGCGCGCGCGGCTCTCGGGGAGCGATGGTCCGGTACTGGATCCAATCGTGGCCATCCGCTGCACGATCATTCTGGAGGCGGAACAGTCGGTCACGATTGATGTCGTTACCGGCATTGCCGCTACACGCGATCAGGCGCTGGGCCTGATCGACAAGTATCAGGATCGTTACCTGGCCGACCGCGTGCTTGATCTGGCGTGGACCCACAGCCTGGTGGTGCTCAGACAACTCAATGCCAGCGAAGCCGAGGCGCAACTCTATGCGCGCCTGGCCAACGCGGTGATCTATGCCCATGGCGCGTTGCGCGCCGACCCGGAATTATTGCGCAAAAATCGGCGCAGTCAGTCCGGCCTGTGGGGCTATGCGATCTCCGGCGACCTGCCGATTGTGCTGCTGCAGATCAGCGACGCCGCGAATATCGAATTGGTGCGCCAACTGGTGCAAGCCCACGCCTACTGGCGCCAGAAAGGGCTGGCGGTGGATCTGGTGATCTGGAACGAAGACCACGCCGGCTATCGCATGCGGCTGCAGGAACAGATCATGGGCCTGATCGCCTCGGGCGCCGAAGCCAGTGTGATTGATCGACCGGGCGGGATTTTTGTACGCTCGGCCGAGCAGATTTCGAGCGAAGATCGCATTTTGCTACAGTCGGTAGCGCGCGCGCTGATCAGCGACACCCGCGGCTCACTCGAAGAGCAGCTCGCACAGCGCGCTCCGCTGGACTGGCGCGCTCCGCGTTTTATCCCGACACGCGCGCCGCGCGCCGAACCCTTGCCCGAGCGTGTCATCGCGCCAGTGCCAAGAGTCCTCGACAATGGCTTAGGCGGTTTCAGTCTGAATGGCAATGAATACATCATCACTCTGACCGCCGGCCAAACCACCCCGGCGCCCTGGGTCAATGTACTGGCCAATCCGCAATTTGGCACAGTAATCTCCGCCAGCGGCGCGGCCTATACCTGGGGCGAAAACGCCCATGAATACCGGCTCACCCCCTGGCATAACGACCCCGTCTCCGATCTCAGTGGCGAGGCCATTTATCTGCGCGATGAAGAAACCGGCCAAGTTTGGAGCCCAACCCCATGGCCACTGAGTAGCACCCGTTCATTTGTCGTACGGCATGGCTTTGGCTATAGCGTGTTCGAAACCTGCTTCGATGGACTGTGCAGCGAGCTTTGGGTCTATGTGGCGCGCGACGCGGCGGTGAAGTTTTCGGTGTTGAAGATCAAGAATCTATCCGGCCGGGCGCGTAGTCTCTCCGCCACCGGTTATGTCGAGTGGGTATTGGGGGATTTGCGCGCCAAATCGGCCATGCACGTCAGAAGTGAGATCGATCCGCAAAGTGGCGCGCTCTACGCCAGCAATCCCTACAGCACTGAGTTCTCCGAGCGGGTCGCCTTTTTCGATGTCGATGACAGCACGCGCATGCTGAGCGGCGACCGCGCCGAATTTTTGGGGCGCAACGGCTCGATGAGCCATCCCGCCGCGATGGAGCGGGCGCGTTTATCAGGCAAAGTCGGCGTCGCGCTCGACCCTTGCGCGGCGATTCAGGTGGCGTTCGAACTGGCGGATGGACAACAGCATGAGTGGGTGTTCCGGCTGGGTGTCGGGTGCAATAGTACCGAGGCGGGTCAGTTGGTATCGCGGTTTCGTGGCGTGGCGGCGGCTCGCGCTGCGCTCGATAGCGTGCGCCAATATTGGGCCCAAACCTTGGGCGCGCTGCGCGTCGAGACCCCGGATCCCGCAGTCAATATGCTAGCCAACGGCTGGCTGGTTTATCAGACGCTGTCGAGCCGCCTCTGGGCGCGCAGCGGCTTTTACCAGTCGGGCGGAGCCTTTGGCTTTCGCGACCAGCTGCAAGACGTGATGGCGCTGGTGCATGTCACTCCCGATCTGGTGCGCGCGCATCTATTGCTGTGCGCCAGTCGTCAGTTTATCGAAGGCGATGTGCAGCACTGGTGGCATCCCCCATCCGGGCGCGGTGTGCGCACGCGTTGTTCGGACGATTATCTCTGGCTGCCGCTGGCCGTGTGCCGTTATGTCAACAGTAGCGCCGACACGGCGGTGCTGGATGAAATGGTTCCGTTTCTCGATGGGCGACCACTGAATGCCGAGGACGATTCTTACTATGATTTACCGGCGCGCGCGACGGAATCCGCCACGTTATACCAACATGCGGTGCGAGCTATTGAGCGCGCATTAGTGGTGGGAGCGCATGGCTTGCCGCTGATCGGATCGGGCGACTGGAACGATGGCATGAATCGAGTCGGGGCCGAGGGCCGCGGTGAAAGTGTCTGGTTGGGCTTCTTCTTATGCCAGGTTCTGGATCAATTCGCCGATTTGGCGCGCGCGCGCGGCGATTTGCAGTTCGTGGCGCGCTGCCATCAGCATGGAGAACGACTGCGTCACAACCTGGAGTTGCATGGCTGGGATGGCGCATGGTATCGACGCGCGTTCTTTGATGATGGCACCCCTTTGGGATCGTCCGCGAATCAGGACTGCCAGATCGATTCGATTGCCCAGAGCTGGTCGGTGCTATCGGGCGCAGGCGAACCTCTGCGGGCGCAATTGGCCATGCAGGCGCTCTATCAGCGCTTGGTGCGCCAGAAAGATCAATTGGTGCAACTGCTCGATCCGCCATTCAATGAAGCCGAGCTTGATCCAGGGTATATCCGCGGCTATGTGCCTGGTGTACGCGAAAATGGCGGCCAGTACACGCAGGCGGCGGTTTGGGCGGCGATGGCGTTTGCCGACTTGGGCGACAACGCGCGCGCCTGGGAACTATTCTCCATGATCAATCCGATCAACCATGCGCTAAGCGCAGCGGCTTGCGCGCGCTATCAGGTTGAGCCCTATGTGGTCAGCGCCGATGTCTATGCGATTGCCCCCCATATTGGACGCGGTGGTTGGAGCTGGTACACCGGATCGGCAGGCTGGATGTACCGCTTGTTGCTGGAGTCGCTACTCGGACTACGACTGGAGGGCGCCAACTTAAGCTTCGCCCCCCGTCTGCCCGCCGACTGGCCGACGGTCAGCATCGATTATCGTTATCGCGCCACTCAGTACCACATTGGTCTCACTCAGTCGGGGCTGGAATCCGAGATTCAGGTACGCCTGGATGGCCGCGCGTACCCCGGAGCGACCATTCCATTAGTCGACGATCAACTTGAGCACCAGGTCGACGTTGTCGTGCCGGTTACGCGCCCGCAGTGTCAAGGCGCCATTTCTACAAAAAATTTGAACGTTTAACGACTTAGGCCGGGGCATGCCCCGGCCTCTCGCGGACTGCGGAATGCCGTCGCCACCTTGTCAATGTCTGAGCCCGGCACACCGGCATCCTCAAAATACACTTTCCACTGACGTACCACTCGCCCAACCCGATCAATAATCGCCAACGCCTGATCTCTCGTTAGTCCGAACACACCATGCTGGGTCATCGCATTAGTCAGAGTGGCTGCTCGACCTTCACGCCCAACACCAAGATGCAGATAACGATCAGAGGACACTGATGGCGCCGGCACGACATCATACAGTGGAGACAACGTCAGACCACGGGCTTTCGAGTCGAAGACAAAACCGTGATTCCTGAGATGATCGTCGTTGTTGTTGACGAGGATATTGAACACCATGCGAGCAAATAGCTCACTTTGATTTGCCTTGATATATTGTGGGGCGCAATGCCGAGCGATCGCCTCGGAAAGATCGGCATAAGTCGTATGAGGTGATTCCGACTCATGCCGAACCAGTAACGTCAGTGCAGACATAAAGTGGCGCCGCTCGTATCGCTCGCCGTTATATTCGCGATCAAAACGAGCGATCAGCATCACTGGCCGATTTTCTCCAATGTCCTCCAGCCGAACCTGAGGTACATTGAGTCCGGCTGCGGCGGCCAAACGCAGAGTGGCAAACTCGACCCAGGGCACACAGAAGGAATCATCCTTGGCGGAAAATTTTGCTAACCACTGAATGTTATCAGCCTCCACCACGGCCTTTGGGCGCGCGCCCCCCATTGAGGGACCCGCCTCGAAAATCTTGGAGAGTCGGGCGGGGACCAACTCGCCCAGGGCAACCTTATCGGCAGCCTCTTTCAGGTAGCCAAGCTCGATGAGCTGAGCCAACTCACCGTTGGATTCCATCGAAGTCAGCGTCTCGCGAAAATCCAGGGCGCCCGTGCGATTACTCCCCGCGCGCATCAGGTATTCAGACTCGGGGAGCGGGCCGGTCTTTCCGAGGTTGTTTTCGATGAGCCGACGTCCCCAGTGATCTGGCGACGCATCACGAAACACACCAAACTCAAGCAACGGCCCACTGCCAGACACGGCTTGCGGTGGCTCGCGCTCCTCTTTGATGCCGATGCCTGGAATCGCTAGCGTCAACGGATCCAGTTCAAGCCGTTTTGGCCGCTCCACGTAGCGCTGTCCATAACGAAAGGTCGAGCGCAGCAGCACACTACCCTCTTCAACCATCGTCATCAGCCCTGCCGGCACTGAGCTCGTCTCACGGTCCAAATAAGCAAACACAGCAAATTTCGCGCTTTTAGAAGTCATAGAGATCATCTTCATTGGTCTTGCGCACCCGCTGGCGCGCCAGGGTCATCCGTAAAGCTTGACCAAGGGTATCTTCGGTCGGTGCCGTGGCCTTAACCACTTTTTCCAGCAGATCGAACTGCTGCATGACGGCCGCCCAGTAGCCCATCGCGACTCTTGGGTCCCCGGCCTCCATACGCTTATACGTCGTTGGAGAAACGACCACTCGCGCCGCGGCCTCAGCAATCGTCCAGCCGCGACTCTGCCTGGCCAGCCGGAGCTGCAGACCAAGCAGCTTGAGCGGTTTCTCCAGCGATGGCAGCATGGAAGCATTCACGTCACGTTTCATAAGTGGGTCACAAAATGTCTATTAACTGTGTTAGCGGCTATTATATGAACCATCAAGAGTAAATGACAATGACCGATCGTTAAAGAAACCGAACAATTCGCCTAACGCAAATAGGCCATAAAATGACCATTAACGAACATAACGACCATTTTATGGCCCTATATGATTGACAATGACGGCACCCCGGAATGGGGTGAGTTGTCCCTTGTCGGCAACACACTAAATAGCCCGTTCAATGCAAGTGATGATGGGGCGCGCCAGACCAGGTGGGTTTGATTAGTGGCGATGCGCGTGGGTAGCGGGTGCTGACTGACTTTGTCAGTGGCCTGCAAGGCCTGTAACACCGACTGCGGGACCAGGGCAAACCCGGTGCCCGCCGCCACGCAGGCGATCATGCCCTGATACGAGGCAAACTCGAGCACTCGCTGCGGCATCACATTTTCACTACCCAACCAGTCCTCCAGTCGCTGGCGATACGAACATCCGCTGGCAAACGCGATCATGGTGCCGCGCCCCAGATCCTGGGCGCATTGCACCGGCGGTTGCTGCTTCGCGGTGATCAGCACCAATGTCTCGCCAAACACCACCCGTGACTCAAGTTCAGGCGCGCTAAACGGCTCGGACACGAAGGCGGCCTCCAGCTCATAATTCATCACCCGCTGAATTAGCGCCCCAGTGGTTCCGGTCACCAACTCCACCACCACCCCGGGATGCTCGGCGTGATAGCGAGAGAGAATCGGCGCCAAACGGCTGCCGGCGGTACTCTCCAGCGACCCCAGTCGGAACGTCCCTTGCGCGGTCCCGGAGCGCAGTTCATTCACCGCCTCGTCCGCCAACCGCAACAGGCGCACCGCATAGTTGAGCAAGGTGTGGCCCTCGGCCGACAAGCAGAGAGACCGGCCCTCGCGGCGGAATAAGCGCACACCAAGATACTCTTCCAATTGGCGGATTCGGGTCGATACATTCGACGGTACGCGATGCAGCTTGCTCGCGGCCCGGATCACACCGCCCTCCTCCACCACCGCGCGGAAAATCAGCAGCGATTCCAGATCAATTGTTCTCATAATAAGAATTATAGCTCACATTTATTCATTAGTCAGTCAATAACAACTAGGCTTTAATCAAAGCCATGACAACATCAAAACGACCCGCGCCCACCACATCAACTCCGAGCAGCCTACGGCTCACCCTGGCGGCAATGTTTGCCCTGGCGGTGGCCATGGGCTTCGGACGCTTCGCCTTTACCCCGATGTTCCCTCTGATGCTGCGCGCGGGACGGCTGAGCCTTGACGCCGGCGCGGTACTGGCCAGTAGCAATTATCTAGGCTATTGGCTCGGCGCGATGAGCGCGCACCGCATCAAGCTTAGCGCCGAAAGGCTGCTCACCCTCGGGCTCGCCAGCATCGTCCTGGTCACCGTGGGCATGGCGGCCACCACATCGCTTGAGGTCTGGATCGTTTTGCGCTTTCTGGCTGGCGTATTGAGCGCCTGGGCTCTGATTGCCACCAGCGCATGGGGCTTGGGATGGCTGGCGGCGAAGGGCCGCCCGCAACTGGCTGGGGTCTTGTTTTCCGGAGTCGGGCTAGGCATCGCGGCGGTGGGTATTTATTGCATGCTGGCCGCGCAACCGCGCATCACAGTCGAAATGCTTTGGGCGGGATTGGCACTCCTCGCGGCGCTGGCCGCCCTGCTGCCGGTTGTGGTGAGCCGGCGCCATCCGGCGCCGGACATGCGCCACGCCACAATGGCGCGGCCCAAGACTCAAGCGCATGCGCCCGTCGCAACCCGTGGCCTAGTACTCAGCTACGGCTTACTGGGCTTTGGCTATATTCTTCCCGCCACCTATTTGCCCACATTAGCGCGCCAGTTAGTCGACAATCCGCAAGTGTTTGGCTGGGCATGGCCGTTGTTTGGCTTGGCGGCGGCACTCTCGACGGTGATAGTTGCCCGCTGGATCCACAACGGGAACCGCTTGCACGCATGGGCATTGGCGCATCTAGTGATGGCGCTCGGCGTGTTATTGCCTATCATCTGGTTCTCTCTGACCAGTATTGTGCTGGCGGCATTGCTGGTCGGTGGAACCTTCATGGTGATTACCATGCTGGCCATGCAAGAAGCACGAATTCGCGCCGAATTGAATGCCACCCAAGTACTGGCGCAAATGACGGCGGGCTTCGCCGTGGGTCAGCTAATGGGGCCGGTGGTATCGGCCCTGCTGAGCCGCTGCGTCGCCAATCATGCCACCGCCTTATCCTGCGCATTAACCCTGGCCGCGAGCGGCCTGATTGTCAGCGCGATCTATCTTTGGCGTCTGGCGCGTCACACGCAGTACGCGATCAACCACTGATTTAAAAGGAACCGCGCCATGGATCATCCAGACACCCCGCCCACGGATCACACCGAACGCCTGCCTATTCCCGAGCGCGCGCTCATGAGCCAGGCGCAGCAAATGGCGGCGGACGCCATCATCAATGGCCCGCGCAAGGCGATCTTCGGCCCTTTCATTCCCTTGCTGCAAACCCCCGCGCTGATGGAACGAGTTGGCAAACTCGGTGAGTCGCTGCGCTTTGATGGCGCGCTACCCGCGCGCGTGCGCGAGCTCGTCATCTGCGCCGTGGCGCGCGAGACCAGCAACCGGTTTGAATGGCAAACCCACGCGCCATTAGCGCTGAAGGAAGGCATATCGGCCAGCGCCGTTGATGCGCTGGCCGCGGGTAGCCGGCCGCAAACGTTGGCGGACGACGAAGCCCGCGCGCTCGATTTTGTCAGCGAATTGATGCGACATCATGGCGTTGGCGATCACGGCTATGCGGCGGCCACCGCCTGTTTCGGCGCGCCCGGCGTGATTGAACTTACCACGCTGGTCGGTTACTTCACCATGGTGTGCTGGGTGATGAATGTCGCGCGCACCCCTGGCCCGGGTGACACCAGCGCGCCGCCACTGAGATCCTTTCCGGGCTAGGGCCCAATCGGACAGAGGGGGCGCCCTGCCGTATCATCGATGACTATGAAGCCATTGAACGCCCCCGTCCCGATACAAAATGGTCTAGCCCCCAGCGTGCTACACTTGCCCGCCGGCCAATGGCCGTCGCTGCTGGCCTTCCTGCTGCAGCATTTTCCACACGTGGGTGATTCCGTCTGGGAACAACGCCTGATCGACGGTCGGGTGTTCGACCAACAGGGGCAGCCATACCGACTCGACAGCGCCTATCCGGCTCACGGCTTTATTTGGTACTACCGCGAGGTGCCGGATGAAATCCCCGTCCCTTTTGAGGAACAAGTGCTCTATCAGGATGAGCGCTTGCTGGTGGTCGACAAGCCGCATTTCCTGGCTTGCGCCCCAGCGGGGCGCCATGTCTATCAAACTCTGCTGACCCGGCTGCGTCAGTCGCTCGCGCTACCCCAGCTGTCACCGATTCACCGGCTGGACCGCGAGACCGCGGGCGTGATGATGTTCTGCGCAGACATCCGTTATCGCGGCGCGTATCAGACGATGTTTCAACAACGGTTGGTGCACAAGGAATACGAAGCCATTGGCCGGTTTCGCCCCGATCTGGAACTGCCGACCATTCGTCACAGCCGACTGCAAGAACGCGGAGATCATTTTTTGATGATTGAAGTGGATGGGGCGCCGAATAGCCAGACGCGGATTGAGCTGATGGAACAGCGCGGGCGGCTCGCGCGCTACCGGCTCACCCCGCTGAGCGGCAAGAAGCACCAGTTGCGCGTGCATCTGGCGGCCTGCGGAATCGGGATTCACGGCGATCCGTGGTATCCCGATTTATTACCGGAAAAACCGGCGGACGATTTTTCCTCCCCCTTGCTGTTGCTGGCGCGCGCGATTGAATTTACCGATCCGCTCGACGGTAGCCCGCGCCGCTACCAAAGTGCTCGCACACTGCACTGGCCATCCACGTAGGTTTATGCCCATGTCTTTCTGGAATAGCGATGGCTAATTATCTATAGTAGGTTGGCGGTGAGCATTGCGATCCCCAACATTGCCCGCATCCTGTCGAATATTGGTTGGGGTTCGCGTTACTCACCACCAAGCTACCCATCCGAACTGGAGCATCACGATGAAGTGCGCAACGCTGCTACTGTCTGTCCCTCTGCTGACACTGTCACTGACGGCCATGGCCGACGATTACGCCAGCAAGGATGACGCCATTGCCATGGTCGGCAAGGTCATCGCGGCCATCAAAGTCGACAAGCAGAAGACCTACGACGCGATCAATGCCAGGGCCCCGGAGTGGATCATCCATGACCTCTACCCGGTGGTGTACGATTTTCAGGGCAAGGTATTGGCGCACGGACAGAATGCGGCGCTGGTTGGCACGGTGATGCTGGAGAAGAAAGATCCCGACGGCAAACTCTTCATCAAAGAACGGATAGACCTAGCGCAGAGTCAGGGGACTTTCTGGCAAGACTACAAGTACGCGGACCCGGTCAGCAAGAACGTGCTTCCTAAGCAAATGTACTGCCAGCGGCTAGACGACAGCGTGGTTTGCGCCGGCGTCTACAAACGCTGAGCGTGGCAAACCGCCCCCGCCGCCGCTACCCCGTTCAGCGGCGGGGCTCGCCTTTGAGCACAGAAGACCCTTTATTAGCTTCCGCCATGTCCGCTGAGGACTCAGCGCCATCAGACGCATTAGTCATATAAACAGTTCAAAACGCAATGACAATAGATTTTAAATCTTGATTTCCCATCAACAGTATCAATAATGACATAAGCTGACCGCTCATTCTGAAGCGGGGCCCTCCTGAGAAAATCGCACCGCACCCCAAGGTGTCATGATGAATCCACCTACCGTGTTGTTGGTTGATGACTATGAAGCGAGCCGTCTGATCACCTTGCATTTCATTGAAAAAATGGGTTTTTGTGGCATTGGTCTTGCCAGTGGCCAGGAAGCACTGGAATTTTGCCGCCACACGCGGCCAGATCTGGTGCTAATGGACGTCACCATGCCTGAGATGGATGGGCTAGAAGCCACTAGTCTGCTGCGTAAACAATTTGGCGCCGATTGGCTGCCGATTATCTTTCTCACTGGCTGCGATACTCAAGACGAGGTCGTGCAGGGGCTGCAGTCCGGGGGAGATGATTATCTGGCCAAGCCGGTCAACTATGAGCTGCTGCACGCGAAAATTCAGGTTTTTCTGCGCATTGCCCGCATGCAGAAACAGATCGCCCAAGATGCTGTGCGGCTGGCGCAATATTACGAAGCCAATGAACTTGAGCAATCCCTGGCGCTGGAGCTGATCCAGCGCCTTACCTACCGTTCATTCAGCGGTCAAAAACACATTTGGCATCAACTCAATCCGGCGGTAACGTTCAATGGCGATATTATCTGCCGCAGCGTATCAGCGCCGGGGATCGAATACATGCTGCTGGCGGATTGCACCGGACATGGTCTGACCGCGGCCATCAGTGCGCTGCCGGTGATTGATGGATTCTACGAGTTGGTGAAGCAATATTTGTCGAACCGTCTGCTGGCCAGTGGCATCAACAAGAAACTGCACAGTTTGTTACCCACTGGTCGCTTTGTCGCCGCCGCGCTCTGCGCCATCGATTATCCCAACCATACCCTTTCCGTGTGGAATGGCGGCATTCCTTGTGTCGTGCTACTCAATAGCGCCGGCCAGGTAAAACAAACCTTCGATTCGCGCCACCCGGCGCTCGGCGTACTCGACGAAGCCCAATTCGAGGACGCCGTAATAGTTGAAAGCTGGCAATCCGGCGACGTACTGATCCTGAGTTCGGATGGCATCACCGAAGCGCGCGATGAGTATGAATGCATGTTTGGGATTGAGGGCATTATCAGGGCCGCGCAACAGGGCTGGCCGCGGGATATCGGCCCAAGCATACTACGCGCGTTGCATACCCATTTACATGGACAAAACACCAAGGATGATGTGTCGTTATTGGTGATCAAATTGGAGGATCGTGTGGCCGACAATCAGGAACAATCCTTCTGAAAATCATTTTCCCACTGATTCATCGTCATGACACATAGGTAACCCAAAATAAAAAGCTATCGTAAAAACTGGGATTATCATGAACGACACCGCCTCGCTCACAGCCCCTTCACCGGCCGAGCAGCCTTCAGCGGCTAGCCCAGCCAGCCGCTCTCCATGGTTGATTTTTTGTACACTACTGATACTCGGAATTGCATTTACCGGCTATAGCGTACTCAAAGATGTCGGCAACACCCAGGCACAGAACATCACTTGGCTACCCTTCCTGCTACTGGGCATGGCGCTGCTTATTGCTCTAGGCTTTGAATTCGTGAATGGCTTTCACGATACCGCGAACGCGGTCGCCACCGTGATCTATACCAACTCATTGCCGCCGCATATCGCCGTGGTCTGGTCCGGCGTCTTTAACTTTCTTGGGGTATTGGTTTCCAGTGGCGCTGTGGCATTTGGCATTATCTCGCTGCTGCCGGTGGAATTGATTCTGCAAGTGGGCACCAGCTCTGGCTTTGCCATGGTATTCGCCTTATTGATTGCCGCGATTATGTGGAATCTGGGCACCTGGTGGCTGGGGTTGCCGGCCTCATCATCACACACGCTGATCGGCTCGATTATCGGCGTTGGCGTGGCCAATGCCTTAATGCATGGACGTAACGGAACCAGTGGCGTGGATTGGGGCCAAGCCGCCAAGGTGGGCTATTCACTGCTGCTGTCTCCCTTCGTCGGGTTTATCTGCGCCGCCTTAGTGTTATTGCTGGTGCGTAAGTTGGTCAAATCGCCCGAAATCAATCAGTCGCCCAAAGGAACCGAAACGCCGCCCTGGTGGATTCGCGGCCTGCTGATTCTGACCTGTACCGGGGTATCGTTTGCCCATGGCTCCAACGATGGTCAAAAGGGCATGGGACTGATCATGTTAATTCTGGTCGGCACGGTGCCGCTGACTTACGCGCTCAATCGTTCGATGCCGGCCAGCGAAACGCCGCAGTTCGTCGCGGTGGCCCAAGCGACACAACAATCGTTGCGCCGGATCGCGCCGAAAGCGAGTAGCGCCGCGCCGCAGCAAGTACTGACCGACTATATCCGCACACACAAACTCAACAGTCAGGTTGTGCCGGCCTTGGCCGACATCAGCGGCGAGATTGGCGATTTGGTGGCACAGCATGGCTCGCTGGCCAAGATGCCCACCGCCGCGGTCGCCAATGTGCGCAATGAAATGTACCTGAGCTCTGAATCGATCCGCCTGCTACTCGCAAACCCGCAAGTCCATTTTGACACACGCACGACCAGCAACCTGCAAGCCCTCAAAACCGAGATCGATGGCGCCACGCGCTTTATTCCGGTGTGGGTAAAAATTGTCGTGGCGATTGCCCTGGGTCTGGGCACCATGGTCGGCTGGAAGCGGATTGTCACCACGGTGGGCGAGAAAATTGGTAAAACCCATCTGACTTATGTTCAGGGAGCTTCGGCTGAGCTAGTGGCCATGGCGACCATTGGCGCGGCGGACATGTTCGGTTTGCCGGTCTCGACCACCCATGTGCTGGCCTCAGGGGTTGCCGGTACCATGGCCGCCAACCACTCCGGGCTACAAATCGCCACCATCCGCAATCTCGTCCTGGCCTGGGTCCTCACCCTACCCGCGGCCATCTTGCTTTCCGGCAGCCTTTACTGGCTCTTCACCCGCCTGCTGGTTGCGGGTCATTAGACCTGGGTTGGCCCCGCGCCACGGCGCGGGGCGGTGGCGTTCAATCGGCAATCAGCAGATCTTCATAGAACGCGCCAAATGGCCGCGTCGGATGCGCAATCTGAATTTCAAGCACCCACAAACCAGGATTTGGACAATCCGAATAGTCGCCCAAACTACCGGCGCGATAAATGGCATGCGGAAAATCGCTAACCCGGTGTCCCCGGATGTCCAGATTGAGCGTCCAGCCCATCTCGGTGGCGCGTTGCGCCGCGTACTGATACAGCGCATCGCCACTCAGTCCGTCGGCGCGCCAGCGCGCCGCGACATCGCGCCACAGGGTCTGCGCCGCACGGGCACATGCCTGCATCTCGCTATCCTCGCCTACCACAAAGGTGGCGCCAGCATCCCCCTCGTGTCCCTGCCAGACCACCCCCAGATCGATGAAAAAAATATCGTTGCTGCCCAGTAATCGTTGCGGCGCAATCCGTTCCTTAAAGATTTTCAGCGTACTCGGACCAAAGCGCACAATGATTTGGTGCCATAGTCGCTCCATCCCCATTTGCTCCAGCGTCAGTTGGGCAACGTCACAAGCTTGTTGCTCGCTCATCCCGGGGCGAATGCCGGCGGCGATCCGGTGCACAGCGTCGAAAGTTTGAGCACGCGCGTGTCGCATGCCGGAAAGGGTAAAAGGAAGACCAACAGCTTCGCGGTTTGCGGGGGTATTCATCGGTGGCTCCATGGCGGATTTTTTTGATCAAGCGAGCGATGCTAGCAATCGTGCTCACCGTTGCGAAGAGCCGCAATGTCCAACTTGCACTGGACCACTGTAACCGCCCTCGAAAAATCGCTCTTGTGACAGCGCGGCCGTCGCCCATGGACCGGGGCGCCCGGCGAAGCGCGATGAAGAGCAGGCCCTGGCCTTCTCCTCCGCGCACTGGGACGTCATGGCTGCTGAGTGTTGGGGTTTGTGGTGCATCACTGGGCCATGGCTCGCCTATACTGATGAATCTCAGGGAAACCACAGAAATGACCAACAGGCACTGCTTACTCACCCGCGCATGCGCGGCCAGCGTCTTTAGCCGCGCCGCATGGCTGTTGGCGCTGATGACGGCTCAAGCCGCCGCGACTCAACTGAATGCCGCCGCGGTGGCGGTTCCCGATCGCTATGCCGCCGACGCCGCTGCACAGATTTTACGCCAGGGGGGTAACGCCGTGGATGCGGCGGTCGCCGTGGCATTCAGCCTGGCCGTCACGTACCCCGAAGCGGGCAATATTGGCGGCGGCGGTTTCATGACGGTGTATATCGGTGCCAAGCCCTATTTTCTCGATTACCGCGAACGCGCGCCGCTCGCCGCCAGCAGCACCATGTATTTGGATGCCAGCGGCAATGTGATCCCCAACCTGAGTTGGGTCGGGGCCAAAGCCGTCGGTGTGCCTGGCACGGTGATGGGCATGTGGGATGCACAGCAACGCTTCGGTAAACTCAGTTGGCGCCAGGATCTGGCCCCCGCGCTGGGCTATGCGCATAACGGCTTTATTGTCAGTCAACAATTAATCACGCGCCGTGACGAGGAACTCAATGGCGATTTCAGTCCCGGCGCCACCAACTTCAGACAGTATTACGCCCAGTTGCAAGCCGGCGCGATTCTCAGGCAACCCGAACTGGAGGCCACGCTCAAGCGGATTGCGGCACAAGGTCCAAAAGATTTTTACCAAGGTCAAACCGCTGATTTACTGCTGAGCAAGATGCGCCGCGCGGCGGGGCTGATTACCCGAGAAGATCTGATCAAATATCAGGCCGTCTGGCGCGCGCCAGTGATCGCCAGTTGGAACGGTTATCAGGTGATTACCGCGCCACCGCCGAGCTCCGGCGGGATTGCCCTGATACAGCTACTGAAAATGAAAGCCGACCTGGCCCCAGCGTTTAATGGCGTGGCGCTCAACTCGGCGCAATATATCCATTTATTGGCGGAAATCGAAAAGCGGGTGTTTGCCGATCGGGCGGAATACTTGGGGGATCCGGATTTTTACCGGATACCGATTCGCTCATTGATCGCTGACAGCTATCTTGCCCGGCGCGCGCAAGAAGTGAATGTGTTCAAACCATCGCAACTGGCCAATATCAAACCGGGCCTGCCGGAGAGCCATGAAACCACGCATTTCTCTATCGTGGATCGATGGGGTAACGCGGTATCCAATACCTATACGCTCAATAATTGGTTTGGCAGCGGTGTGGTTGTCGATGGCGCGGGGTTTTTATTGAACGATGAAATGGATGATTTCTCCAGTAAGCCGGGAGTCGCCAACCAGTTTGGCGTTGTCGGGCGCGACGTGAATGCCATCGCGCCACAGAAGCGCATGTTGTCTTCGATGACGCCCACCATTTTGACGCAAGAGGGCAAAGTCGCGCTAATCATTGGCACTCCCGGTGGCTCGCGCATCTTCACCACCGTGTTTCAGGTGCTCTGCGATTTATACGACTTCAAGCTGCCCTTACCGATTGCCCTGGCCCAGTTGCGCGTCCACCATCAGTTGCTGCCGGAAAACACGCTATACCTCGAGCCCTTCCAGTCATTAAACCCGGAGCTAGAGCATCAGTTGCAGGCCAGAGGTTACACACTCAAAACCCAGTTCTTTAGCGGCGACATCCAGGCGATTCAAATCCTGGGACGTAACCCGGTTCCCGGCGCCGATCCACGCGGCCGTGGGGTGGCGCGCGTGATCCAGTGAAATCTATCGGACTTTGGGGTCCGATAGGCCATAGCCCGGCCCAATGGCGGCTAAACAGTTGACCCTGCTAACGCGCAGTGCCAGACTCGTCACTCACCCATCATTCGGTATTTCCCCCAATCATGATGTTTCGCAACGCTACCACCTCGATGATTCTTGCCGCCATGGTATTCACCATGCCGGTCCTGGCGCATGCAGACGCCGCCCTTGATGCCACGGTTAAAGATTTTATCGCCGTTGCCCACCTGGATAACCTGCGCGCCGGTCTGGCACAACAGACCACAAGTTCGGCACTGCCACTCTTGCGCGAATACCTGTCTAAAAACAAGGTGGCCCTGAGCCCGGCTCAGCAGCAAAAGCTGCAGGCAAATCTAAAGGGTTATGTGGATCAGCAACACAAGATCGCCAGTGACTATTTCAACTCAGCCAGCAGCAAGAGCCAGTTCAACGCGGCGCTGACCAAAGGCTATTCGGCACAGTTCAGCAACGATGAGCTAAAGCAGATCATCACTTTCTATCAGACACCGGCGGGCAAAAAGCTGATGGAACAACAGACCACGATCATTAACGCAGTGGCGGGACAAATGTTGCAAGCCGCAGATAAGGGACTACTGCCACAAATGCGCGCCGCCGCCGCGGCCTATGGCAAGAGCGTCAGCAAGTAACGCAAGAGAAAGGGTGATCAAGGACGATCACCTTGACTTGTCATCTCCGGCATTGGCCGGGGATGACAAATTGAAGCAATAAAGGCTTAACGCACCAGCTTTTTGCAATGCGAAGACTCTAGAGAATCCAGCACCTGGGTGACTTTCGCCGATGCCTGTTCCATCGCCAATAGCGCGGAGGTCACCGCGGCGAAGTCTTCCTGCGCCAAGGCGACAATCACCTTGCGGCCAAATTCATGGACGTTGGCGTGCGGTTGTTCCAGGTTTTTGTACTCAGGATGATCCGAGCACTCCGCGGCGCCGCGACCGTCGTAATACCATTTCCCTAAGCGACACTGATGATGCGTGGCCAATTTATCCGGATCCAGCTGAGTCAAGCCCAGCAGCGCTTTATAGATACTGAGTTTGAACACCAGATGATCAAACTTCACGGTTTCAACGAAACTGACATGCGCGGACTTACCAATCGCAAACGTCATTTTTTCCGATTGATCCGCCATCTGCAAAATCAAATCTGAAGTATCTTTGGTTTCAACCAAATGCTGCGCGGCTTCTTGCGCCGAGTGATTGGCCTGATCCTTGGTCGCCTTGGACGCCTTTTCAATCCCTTCAACTAAGACAGAAATTTCGCCGGTTGCCTTGGCGGTACGCTCCGCCAGCTTGCGCACCTCATCCGCCACCACGGCAAATCCCCGCCCCTGTTCGCCAGCGCGCGCGGCTTCGATCGCGGCGTTCAACGCCAACAAATTGGTCTGATCAGCGATTTCACGAATCAGCTTAACGAAAATACTGATTTCCGAGCTTTTCTGCGCCAACGCATCCATCGACACGGTGGTCGACTCCTGATTGGCGGCAATTTGGCCAAACGCCGCAACCATATGGCCCAATGCCTTACGCACTTTAGTCAGCGCGGTAATCGAATCGGCGGCCAGAATGAATTCATGGTCGAGATCCCCAGCCAAGTGCGCCACGGAGTCGCGCAAATGGTCGGTTGCGGTCAAACTTTGCTCGAATGAACCGACGTAGCTTTCACGCCGCGCACTAAAAAAATGCAGTTGGCGCTTTAGTTCCGCGATTTGCTCATTTTGCGCTTGTTCGCTTTCCTGACGTTGCTGTTTGAGCTGCTGATTTTCCGTGGTCAGAGACTGAATCTGAGCTTCAAGCTTTTCTTGCTTATGTGTTTGCCAAAACATCTTGTCCTGCCTTCGTGTGGTTGGGCTTAAATCCGCCTCAAATGCCCCTCTGAATCGACAATATTCGCGGCTCTTCTATCGCCAACATCGCATTGGGCGAGCGGTAACTTTTAATGTTGTTCTGATCTGATGGACTAAGACATAGACATACAGTCAGCACCATTGCCGGCAAGTATGAGAATAAAGTTCTGTTGATGACAGTGATTAACGGATCTTATTTTGTAACAATATGTAAATATTTAATATTTAATTAATAAGTGATTTTCATGCGCTGGTTGACTAAAACCCTAATACCCATGTTAACACTATGGTTTGGCCTTGTTGTTATGACATAGAAATAGAATGATGAAGTAAGGCGGCATTCATCTAGCAGAAGGGGCATTCCTCTAAGAGGGAGGGGTAAATGGCACGGCGACTCGTATGGTTACAATTCTCTTTTGCCATTTCTCTGGCACTGCTGGCGGCAGGAATCTGCGCCTCAACACTGATCTATTGGTCGGTCTATGCCGAAATCGACCACAAACAGAATGCGACAGTACATGAAACCGAGCGGCGGCTACTGGGTGCCAGCCAAGCGCTGAGCGAGCATATAGACAGCACGGTTGCTTCCATTGACGTCGCCCGCGCCAATGACTCCACGACCTAGGAAAATTATTCCCTATAATTCAACAGAATGATCTCAGCGGATCAACAGGGCACGTAGACGTCCTGATCACTAAAAGAGAGGACCGGATGAAACTCTCCACACGTCTCAGCCTAATCGTGGGCTTCTCTGCCTTTGGCGCTCTGGTTCTGGTGCTGGTGGCATTGCAATCGATTCATGCCTCCATGTTGCAGGATAGACGCGATGAAATTCGCACCGTGCTCACCCTCGCGGCAAAGCAAGTCGAATCTTTTCAAGCGCAACAAGCCAGTGGCAAGCTATCGCAACAACAGGCCCAGGCCCAGGCTATCGAAGCATTACGCCATTTGCGCGATGGCAAGAACCGTTATGTCTGGGCGCGAACCACTGGCGCCATGGGCCTGGTTCTGCCGGGAGACAAAGGACTGGGCCAAGTAAATTTCGGCAAACAGGAGCCAGATGGGCGCTACGATTTTCAGCGCTATCTGGATGAACTGGCCACTAACGATATCGGCTATGTCGAGCTGTTTGTTCAGAAGCCTGGTAGCGACAGCCTGGTTCCGAAACTCAATGGCGTGATTAAAATCTCCGACTGGAACTGGGTTATCGGCTACGGCGCCTGGATCGATGATATCGACACGGCATTCTGGAACAATGCGCTGCGTTTTATTTTGATCGGGTTATGTATTTTTTCCCTCGTGATCCTCGCCGCCATGGTGATGGCGCGCAGCATTTATCGCGCGCTTGGCGGTGAACCCGAATACGCGGCACAGATGGCCAAAACCATTGCCAGTGGCGACTTGAGCCAGCAGATCACCACTCGTGGCGAAGCCGACAGTTTGATGGCTTCAATCCATACGATGCAAACCAGCCTGCACCAGATTATCGAGAGTATCCAGCTGAATGCCGATCGAGTCGGCCAAGCATCCAATAGTTTGTCAGGGCAGATGGCGCAAATTAGCAACGCCACTAACCTTTCGGCCGAGGCAGTCACGTCAACCGCGGCGGCAATCGAACAATTAGCAGTCAGCATCGATCATATTTCGAACAGCGCTAAGGAAACCGAGGCCAGTTCGCAGCACGCAACACAACTGGCCAGTCAGGGTGAAAGTCAAGTCAACCACGCGAGCGATGAAATCAACCGCGCGGCCGACCAAGTCGACAAGGCATCCGGCCTAATCAGCGGCTTGGTGACCCGTACAGAAGACATTGGCGGGATTGCCCGTGTCATCAAAGATATCGCCGACCAAACGAATCTACTGGCGCTGAATGCCGCTATCGAAGCGGCGCGCGCGGGAGAGCAAGGACGCGGCTTTGCAGTGGTGGCGGATGAGGTGCGCAAACTCGCAGAGCGCACCAGTCAGGCCACCGGACAAATTGCCAGCATGATCAAGGCCATCAATCACGAATCATCGGCGGTCGTTGAAGGTATGCTAGCGGTCAAACCCCAAGTGGCGCTCGGCGTGGAAAATGCGGTAAAAGCCGGTGTGGCGCTGAGCCAGATCAGTCAGGCATCGGTACTTTCAAGGGATAAAATACGCGAAATAGCTAGCGCTACTAACCAGCAAAGTGCGGCTAGCAATAGTGTGGCGCTGAATGTCGAACAGATTTCGAACATGGTTGAAGAGTCCGCGCAATCAGTGCGCGCGGCAAATCAAAATGTTCTGATTTTGGAGCGGCTGGCCGGTGAACTACGCCAGTCCGTAACGCGCTTTCGCGTTTAAGCGCCAGATGATATCGATCAGCATGAACCGACTAACTTGCGGCTTATACTTGGCCATGGCGCTGGTCTGCGCGCAGTGCCATGCCGAAATCACCGTACTAGCCAATGAGTCGATGCCGTATTGTGGCCTTATCGACGGCAAACCCGCGGGCATGGCGGTTGAAATTCTCAACGCAGCCTCACTGGTTGGAGCGCCACGATTTCGCTTTGACTTCTCCCGGCCCTGGGCCAGAGCTCAGCTCGAGGTGTTACGTAATCCGCAGTTGGCGATTATTCCTTTTTCGCGCAGCAAAGAGAGAGAAGCGCATTATCAATGGATTGCCGTCTTGTGGAGTTCTCCGCTGTGGTTAGCGACCAGCGACCGCCAGACTGAACTCAGCAGCATAGCTCAGGCCCACGGACTACGAATCGGTGTGCTGCGCGCAAGCCCTTTTAAACCGTTGTTGCTGAGCCTTGGGCTTAATAATCTGAATGAAGTCCCGGATGAAAACAGTGCCCGCATGCTGCATGCCGGACACATTGATGCCTGGGCGGTATCGGCCTATGTCGGTGCATACCTGTGGAAAAAGATAGGCCAACCTCCCGCTACCTTGCACTTTGGCCCCCAGCTAGGAGCGCCCTTCGAGCTGTATATAGCGGCGAGCCCACACTTTTCAGTCGACGACGCGCGCGCAATTTCCATCGCGCTTAAACGTGTACGCTCTGATGGCACGCTGGCGAAAATTCTGGCCAAATATCGCACCCCCCAGTCAGCGCCAAGAGTAATATCCGTTGCGCCGCCACGCCTCGAAACCCCTTGAGTTTGAGCACCGATCCAAGCACGCCCCCCTGAGTACCCCCCCCATCATGACCCCCGCTCCATTTCACGATTATTAATGCTTGCCTGAGCGCGCCACACAATATGGCAATAACATTGCCCTATTCTGACACTGCACGTCGCGTTTGGACACCACCCACTTAGCCCGTGCATGGGAAACCATGACGCAGCGGTGCCCCATGAGGATCTCTAACCACAACTTAGGATAATAAAACCATGAAAACCGCAATTTTGATGATCACACTACTGACCAGTTCAGCACTCGCTGTTGCCGGTGGCTGTAATACCAATTACAACGGCTGCAAAGCGCCACAAATCAGCAACACCGCGCCAACCACCAGCGCGCCTTACAATGCTGAACATTCCCTGCCACAACGCCGAACCATCAAGTAAGTTCTGATTCGCATCACGGTTAACATCCAGCACGGGTTCCCTTGCGCGACTGCGCGGGACTGTGCTTGATGTTCAATTCAAGCGCCCTTCTAAGCCATACTTTTTGACCCCCAAGTCACAGCCGCCACGCAGCGCTTATGTTAGGCTTCCCTCATGACATCTCCCCCGCTCCCTCCCGACCGACGCGCGTTATTTATCGGTTTTTTCAAAGTGGGTATCACTGCGTTTGGCGGTGTGCTGCCGTTGATGCGCCGCCTGCTGGTCGATCAGACCCATTGGTTAACCGAGCGAGAATTCACCGAACTCCTGGGTCTGGGACAGGTGCTGCCCGGCCCGAATGTATTGAACATTGCGATTGCGGTTGGCACACGGTATCAGGGCGCCAGCGGCGCACTGGCCTGTCTCACGGGACTGATGCTTGCGCCGCTGGTAATCATATTGCTGCTAGCGGGGCTGTATGACCATTTCGCCTATTCCAGTCGCTTGCACGAAGTACTGGGAGGAGTGGCGTCGGTTGCGGCGGGACTCATGCTGGCCATGGGGATTCAGTTGGCGCGCCATCTCCAACCGAGTTACTGGCGCTATGCGATTGTGGCGCTGACTTTCGGCGGCGTGGCGCTTTGGCGTCTACCATTACTGCTGGTCCTGCTTGCCGTGGCTCCGCTATCTATCTGGCTAGCCTGGCGCTTGCGCGCCAAGGAGTGCGCGCAATGAGCCCATTACTCTTTAGTCTCGCTTGGCGCTTTGCGCTGTATTCCCTGATGGCGGTGGGCGGTATCAGTGCCTTGCTGCCGGAAATTCATCGTCAGGTCGTGCTGGAAAATCACTGGATGAGCAATGGCGACTTCAATAGTCTGTTCGCGATTGCTCAGGCGGCGCCAGGGCCCAACACGCTATTCATTACCCTGGTCGGCTGGAAAGTCGCGGGACTGGCCGGCGCTATGGTGACCACTCTGGCTATCTGCCTGCCCTCCTCTCTACTCACCTACCATGTGGTGCGGCTACGTGAGCGCTTCAGCCAATCGCCCTGGCGGCTCACATTTGAACGCGGGCTCGCGCCGGTAACCATCGGCCTGACCCTGGGCAGTGCCTGGCTGTTGCTCGGCACCACCAACACACACCGAACCAGTTGGCTATTGAGTTTGGCGACCGTCCCGCTAGCGCTCAAGCGTAAACTTAACCCACTGTGGCTATTCGCCGCGGGGGCGCTGCTCGGGTTCAGCGGTTGGTTTTAACTGACGAACGCCACCATCAGCGCCACAGTACCGATCCCCAGCACAGTACCAATCAAGACCGATGACGAGGCGGCAAGCGCATAGGTCTGATTACGAATCGCGAACATTGAAGCGGCGACCGCGGTTGGCACCGCACCCAGAATCAGCGCTTGGCGCGCCAGATCGTGATCGACATTGAACAAGTAAATCCCGAGCAACATCAACGCCGGCATAATGAAGTTTTTTAACCCGACATTGACCACTACATGCGCATCGACTCTGGGGCGTTCGCCGCAGAACATCAACCCCAAGGCAAACAGCGAGACACCACCGGCGCTTTTGGCCATCAGATCCACAGACTGATCCAGGACCGGCGGTAATTTATAGCCGGCAAAACTGAGTAAGGCACCAGAAATCGGCAACCACACCATGGGATTGGTCACGGCTTTCAACAGACTATGGCCTAATACCTTGAGGACACTCTCGCGCGTTTCACCCTCAGGAGTGTCTTCCGCATAGCGCACCAGAATAATCGTCAGCGGCAACATCAAGGTGCTGGTGATCATATTGCCGACCAGCACCGCCAAAAAACCAGCAGAGCCACAGACCACCGCCAATACCGGCGCGCCAAAATACGCCATATCGGGAAAAGCACAGACTAGCGCCTGCAGAGTGCTGGTTTTAAGGTCTTGCCCAAATCCCCAGCGCCCAATCAGCAGCGCGAAGACATAGGTGCCCATCAAGCCGAATACCATGGTCAGAATAAACGGCATGTTGCTTAATTTATGCGCAGAGGTATGCATTGCCCCAATAAACAGCGCAAACGGCAAGGCAAAGCGCATAACCAGGGTGGCCAGCACCGTCGCGTCACTGGGCTTGAAATAGCCTCGCTTACCGCCGATCCAACCCAGAATAATGATAAAGGCCACTGGGAACAGGGCACTGAACATTGCATTAAGCATTTGAGACTCCTTGTATCGTGCTGCGCCAGAGAATCAGCGCTGAACCCGCCCGATATCAGGCAATGGTTCTCATTTGATACAGCACAAGACGTGCCAGCACGCGATCCGGTAAAAACAAAAACCAAGTCATTGATTAATATAAATATATTTACACGTCATTCACTATCGCCACTTGCCATGGTCGGAATCTCGATAGTCTACCGACCGAGCATTCGGTTTCCCGACGCACATATTGATCAAAAGGCTCGGCAAAGAATGGCGCATAGTTATATTCTCTAGAAATAAGCAATGACGATGGTCTAGAACCATGGCGAGTGCGAACGACAATTCAGCACTCACACCAATAAAAAAAATCAAGGGGAGCGTGAATGTCGTTGTTCCAGCGAAAAAAACCAGGGGTGGGCCCGTGCGCAACAGCGCAAGAGAATGCATCGTCGCAAGACCCATCGGCCGCAAGCAGCCGCGAGTTTTTAGCGTCGTTGCAATCCATGGGGATTGGTCTGGCGAATGTCTGTTACAAATTAACCCATTTGACGCAAGAATCCGATCTGGCGGCGCGCCAGGCCAACATGATCTCGGATCAATCGGCCAGTATCATGGGCATGGCCCAAACCGTCGCCGAAAGCGCCGATTTTGCCGCCGAAGCCGCGGGGCGCACGCGCGAAAAGTCCGAGATCGGCTCGGCGGAATTGGCTCGCGTGGTACACAGCATGGGGGAGATGGTCGCCAGGGTACACGACGCCTCGGCGGCAACGCAGAAATTGGCGGAGGAAATCGTCAAGATTCAGAACGCCTGCAGCGGAATTCAACAGATCGCCAAACAAACCAATCTGCTGGCATTGAATGCGGCCATTGAGGCCGCGCGCGCTGGAGAGCAAGGGCGCAGTTTTACCGTGGTCGCCGACGAAGTCCGCAAACTGGCCAGCATGACAATGCTCGCTTCGGAAGAAATTAGCGCGACGGTGGTTCGCATCCAAGAACAAACCGGGTCTTCGGTCAGCACCATCACGTTATTGGCCAGCGAGTCCGCCAACGTGGCGGACACCGCCGGGCGCGTGGGCACTCAGCTGAATACGATCTTGGGCGATGCGGAGGCGGCGGAGCAACGACTCAAGACCATTGCTGTCGATGCTCAGCAAACGGTGGAAAAAGCCGAAGCCATCGCCGGAATTGCACAGCAAAGCTTCACGCGTATGGGGCACTTCCAGGAAGAACTGACCCTAGCGGCACAATTGTCCGATGCGCCGGGCGAGCAGGTATTTCGTTTGATAGCCACCAGCGGCATGGACTCGGATCACACGCGCATTTTCGTCAGCGCGCGGCGTAGCGCGGATGCAATCGCCGCTGCGTTCAGCGCGGCGGTGGAGCGTGGCGAAATTTCGCTCGATGCTCTTTTTTCAGAGCGTTATCAACCGATCGCCAATACCCAGCCGCAAAAATTCACCAGCCCGTTTGATCAGCTGGCCGACCGTATTTTGCCGGCGCTGCAGCAACCTTTTTTTGAGCAGCATCCCACTGCGGTGTATGCCATTGCCACCGACCGGCGCGGCTATGTGCCAACACATAATCAACGCTATTGCCAGCCATTGACCGGAGATCCGGACAAGGATCTGGTCGGCAATCGTACCAAACGGATTTTCAGCGACCGTACCGGCATCCGCTGTGGCGCGCATCAAGACCCGGTGCTGATTCAGACCTACAAACGGGACACCGGTGAAGTGATGCATGATCTTTCAGTGCCCATTTTTATCCAGGGCCGCCACTGGGGCGGCTTTCGTGTCGGCTATCCGCCAGAAAGCAGCGCAAAACTCACTTGATTCCGTAGGCTGGGGTGAACCGCAGGTGAACCCCAACGTCCGAAAGCCTGAGCATTAGGGTAGGTGGTGAAGAGCGCGAAGGCGAACCAACCGTCGACAGGATGCCGCCAATGTGGGGGTTCGCGTTACTCACCACCAACCTACTGTGCGAACCGCGACAGTAGCGTGGCGAAGGCTAGCAACAGCGCAAAATGCAGTCCCAGTTGAAAACTGCGCAGCAAAATCAGATTGAAGTCGCTGCCCTGGCGACACGCGGCAAAATCGTAGCGGATACGCAGCGCGCGCGGCAGTAGCACCCAGGGCAACAGCAATAACGGCGCGCGGGCGACCCCTGCCATGAATGGCAGCAGAACAAACGCCAACGCCAGCAACAGGCTGAACAGCGTTTGTGCCGCGCCACTGCCAAAGCAAACCGCAAACGTACGCCGCCCGGCGCTGCGGTCATGCGCCACATCGCGCTGATTGTTCACCGCCAAGGCCGCCGCCGCCAAACTCCCCAAGGCCAGCGCAGCCAGCACGCTCAATACGCTGGACCCCCCGCTCAGTAACCAGTCGGTACCCAATACCGCAATCAAGCCAAAAAATAGCAGCACAGTCAGTTCGCCCAGCGGGGTATAAGCAATCGGTCGCGGCCCGCCCATATAGGCCAATGCCGCCAACAACGACAGGCCGCCAATCGCCAACACGGGCCAGCCACGATACGCCACCAAGGTCACGCCAATTGCCGTGGCTAAAAGCCCCAGAAGACAGATCGCACCACGTAGCTGACGCGTGCTCAGCCAGCCGTTGACGCTGGCGCGCGGTAGCCCTGAATGCGCTCCCGCGCGCGCGGCGCCGCGAACCATATATCCTAGATCATTCTGTAAATTCGTGATCAGTTGCATCAACATCGCGGCGCACAGGGCCAAGAACGCCACGATCAGATTCACGCCGCCGGTACGCAAATACGCCAGGGAGCCGCCCACGAGCACCGGCCCAAGGGCCAGCGCCAGGCTAGGCAACCGACAGGCCAGCATCCAGGCGCGTATTGAGCCCGGTTGGATTGGGTTCAAAATGGCGGCTTTGTCAGTTGGATGCTGAGGGTTCAAGGACCTCTCCATAAGAATTCAAAGGATGTTGGATCAATGTCGCACAAGCAGGATCAAGTACCGATTATCCATCCGGTAAATGGAGCTCCACGCGCACAAACACTTTAGCTTAATATTTGATCGCAAATTTAGCTAATCTCTCAATATCCGATTCACGTTTATCCCCGATAAATGACTCATCATCACACCGCTTAGGGGACACAATGAAAATGACTCATGTATTGACTGGCCTGGTACTGGCCAGCGCACTATCGATCACCTCTCTTTCCGTCATGGCCGAGTCAAATGCCAGCGCGCCCGAGGCCGGGTCGCAACATCAGGAGGCCGACTGGCAAGCGCGCATGCAGCAGCATATGGACGCGCGTATTGAGCGCATCGCCACGTTGCTACAACTGAGTGACGCGCAAAAAGCCAGCGCCGCATGGAAGAATTACGCCAATGCCTTGCGCGATCTAGGTAAGCATGGCCAGTGGAAGAGTAAGCAAGAGCGTGAAAATGCCGATGCCGCCACCATCGCGCGCGCGCGCGCCGACGCCGTGGCGAAAATGGCGAACAAGCTGTCCACGCTGGCGGATGCCACCAGCGCCCTGCAAGCCAAACTGAACGATGCGCAACGCAAGGCGTTCGATCAGTTGGCCCACCAAGAAGGCGAAATGCATTCCATGCATCATCGCTTTGGTGGTTTTGATCACGGCCACGATCAGTAAAACACCTGTATTATTACTCAAGCAAAACGCCGCCTCAGTGCGTAATGCCGCTCACTTTGTTAAGTGAACGGCATTAGCCCTAGGGGCGGCGTTTACATCGCTTGACGGAAAATCGCCTCGATTTGCGCGTGACTGGCGCGACGCGGATTGGTCAAGCCGCAGGCATCCTTGAGCGCGTTGGTCGCGAGTAACGCAATGTCTTGCTCGCGCACCCCCAACCCGGCCAAGCCGCTAGGAATACCCACATCCAGCGACAACTGGCGGATCGCCGCCAGGCAGGCTTCGGCCCCCGCGTCGGCATCCAGCCCATCCACCGGCATGCCCATTGCGCGCGCCACGTCGCGCAAGCGCGCGGCGCAGGACGGCAGGTTGAAGGCTTCCACATGCGGCAAGAGCACCGCGTTGCACACCCCATGCGGCAGGTCGTAAACCCCGCCCAGTTGGTGCGCCATGGCATGCACAAAACCCAAAGAAGCATTGTTGAATGCCATCCCGGCCAGAAACTGGGCATAAGCCATCTGCTCGCGCGCGTTCAAATCACTACCTTGCGCCACCGCGGTGCGCAGGTTGCGCGAAATCAATTCCGCCGCCTTCAGCGCGCACGCGTCAGTAATCGGCGTCGCCGCGATCGACACATAGGCTTCGATCGCATGAGTCAACGCATCCATGCCGGTGGCCGCAGTCAAGCCCGCCGGTTTGGCCAGCATCAGATTGGGGTCATTCACTGACATAATCGGGGTGACGTTACGGTCCACAATGGCCATTTTCACATGGCGTTGTTCGTCGGTAATGATACAGAACCGCGTCATTTCGCTGGCGGTGCCCGCTGTGGTATTGATCGCCACCAGCGGCAACTGTGGCTTGGCCGAGCGATCAACCCCTTCGTAGTCGGAGATATGGCCGCCATTGGTGGCGCACAGCGCAATCCCTTTGGCGCAATCGTGCGGAGAACCACCGCCGAGCGACACCACGAAATCACAGTGATTTTCCTGCAGCAACGCCAGACCCGCCTCAACATTGGCCACGGTCGGATTGGGCTTGGCGCCATCGAAAATCGCCGCCTGAATATCCTGCTGATGCAACAGATCCACAATCTTACTAGCCACACCAAGCTGATTGAGCACCTTGTCGGTCACAATCAACGCCTTGCGAAAACCATGACTACGAATGGCCAATACCGCTTCTTGCAAACAGCCCGCGCCCATCACATTGACGGATGGGATAAAAAACGTGGTCGACATTACGCGTTCTCCAATAATTGAGTTGCGCGGCGCCCCGCATCCCGAGAGGCACCGACTGACATACACCCGGACAACCGGGGGGAAATTCAGCTTAGAAGAAGCCCAGCTTGTCCTCGGAATAGCTCACCAGCAGGTTTTTGGTTTGCTGATAGTGGTCCAGCATCATTTTGTGGGTTTCACGACCGATACCGGATTGCTTGTAACCGCCAAACGCCGCGTGCGCCGGATAGGCGTGGTAGCAATTGGTCCAAACCCGGCCGGCTTGAATATGCCGTCCCATATTGAAGGCGGTGTTGATATTGCGGGTCCAGACACCGGCGCCCAGACCAAACAGCGTGTCGTTGGCGACATGCAGGGCTTCTTCGGTATCTTTGAACGTGGTCACCGAGACCACGGGCCCAAAGATTTCTTCCTGGAAGATGCGCATCTTGTTATTGCCGTGGAACACAGTGGGCTGGATATAGTAGCCCCCCTCCAAACCATCGCCGAGCATGGCGCGCGCGCCACCGGCTAATACCGTGGCGCCTTCCGCCCGGCCAATGGCCAGATAACTTTGAATTTTGTCCATTTGCTCTTGCGATGCCTGAGCGCCAATCATGGTGGACGGATCCAATGGATTGCCCTGCTTGATGGCGGCCACGCGCGCCAGCGCCTTTTCCATGAAGCGATCGTAGATTGACTCATGAATCAGCGCTCGGCTTGGGCAGGTGCAGACTTCACCCTGATTAAGGGCAAACATGACAAAACCTTCAATGGCTTTATCGAAGAAGGCATCGTCTTGCGCCGCGACATCATCAAAGAAGATATTCGGCGACTTGCCACCGAGTTCCAAGGTAACGGGAATCAGGTTTTGGCTGGCATATTGCATGATCAAGCGGCCAGTTCCGGTTTCTCCGGTAAAGGCAATCTTGGAGATGCGCTTGGAACTGGCCAATGGCTTTCCGGCTTCCAGGCCAAAACCATTTACAATATTCAACACACCCGGCGGCAGCAAGTCGCCCACCAACTCGGCAAAGACCAGAATCGACAGCGGGGTTTGTTCCGCGGGTTTCAATACCACGCAGTTACCCGCGGCCAAGGCCGGCGCCAGCTTCCAGGCCGCCATCAAAATCGGGAAGTTCCAGGGGATAATCTGCCCGACCACGCCGAGCGGTTCATGGAATTGGTAAGACACGGTGTTGCTGTCGATCTCGCCCAAACTACCCTCTTGAGCGCGCGCGCAAGCAGCAAAATAACGAAAGTGATCGATCGCCAGGGGGATATCGGCCGCCAGCGTTTCGCGAATCGGTTTGCCGTTATCCCAGGTTTCCACGGTGGCCAGCAATTCCAGGTTGGCCTCCATGCGATCGGCGATACGATTGAGCGCCATGGCGCGCTCGGTCACCGGAGTGTGCCCCCACTTGGCGCGCGCGGCGTGCGCGGCGTCAAGCGCCAGTTCCACATCCTGTTCATCGGAACGCGGAATTTCGCACAACGGCTTGCCGGTCACCGGCGTCAGGTTTTCAAAATAGCGCCCGTTGACCGGGGGCACCCAGCGACCACCAATATAGTTGGCATAACGGGACTTCAAATCGATGGATGGCTGCAGTAGTGACATAGTGTTTCTCCTTGATTTTGTTGTGTGCTTTATTCCCTTGCGCCCCTTTGCGGGGTGAATACCACATTGCATACGCCGTGCCAGCATGCATTCGTCATGCAGCGCAACATTCGCGCAAGGCAGTGCAGATAAGGATTAATTATTTTATTTATTGCACCACAGCATAATTTTCAAAAAAACTATCATTTGTCATAGACAAAATCACCGCATAATCGGGTATGCGACGCGCCCCTCACTGTCGCAGCTTGCAACACCTGCGCCGCTACACCTGACACACTGTGGAGACCCGTTCATGTCGATTCCTTTACCCTTGCCGCTGAGCGATGCGCGCAAGCGCTTTTTTGAGGGTGAGGCACTACCTGAAGGCACGGTGGCGCCATCGATCCTGCGCTCCTGGCAGCGTTGTCTGGCGCTTGGGCTACCGTCCAGTGGCCTGCGTAGCGAAGGCCTGGATCAAGCGGAACTGCTGCGACGGCGCGATGCTAATAGCCACTGGCTGCATTTGGCGCAAAGCCAAATTGAAAATTTGTATGAAAGCGTGGTGGACGATGGCCATGTGGTGATCGTGGCGGACAATCAGGGCTTGATTCTGGAACAGATTGGACACCCGGACTTTCTCGACAAGGCCGAGCGCGTCGCGCTGACGCCAGGCATGGACTGGCGCGAGGACACCCGGGGCACCAATGCCATCGGCACCGCCTTGCTACTGGGCGCGAATACCCTGGTGCGCGGGCGGGAACATTATTTGGAGCGCAACCGCCAGCTTTCATGTGTCGCCAGCCCGATTCTCGACCCCTTTGGCCAGGCTGTCGGTGTGATCGACGTGTCCGGCATGCCGCGTAAATTGGGCCCGCAACACATGGCGGCCGTGGATGCCGCCACGCGTCAAATTGAACAACGTTTATTCGAAATCCATTCGCGACGCGCCATCACCCTGTGGCTACATTTAGACCCGGCACAAGTCATGACGCCGCGCGCCGCGCGCCTGGCCTTCGATGATCAGCAGCGTTTGCTTGGCGCTAATCGCAGCGCCATGCAACTACTAAAATTATCCTGGGAGGCAATTGGCAAACGCTGCTTTGCCGATTTGTTTGGCGAAACCCTGGAGCACTGGCAACACCGGGCCGGGCATCAACTGGCCTTATTGCACAGCGCTCAGCAAATCTTCTCCGCCCGCATGTTCGCCCCCAGCGAACAAACCCACCCGGCGCTTGAGGTCAGCAAGAGTGAGCGCGCGCCCCGCCCCACCACCATCGCCCGCCATGAACCACAAGACGATAGCGGTCTGCCGCCGCTATTACTTGAAACCGCTGGAAAACTACTCGAGGCCGATATTCCGGTACTGATTCTAGGGGAAACCGGTACCGGAAAAGACCGCTTTGCGCGCGCATTACACGCCCTCAGCAGCCGCAGCCAGACCCCGTTTGTCGCGGTCAATTGCGCGGCGATTCCCGATGGGTTGGTGGAAACCGAGCTGTTTGGCTATGAAGAAGGCGCGTTTACCGGCGCGCGCCGCCAGGGCAGTCGCGGCCGGTTACGAGAAGCTCACGGCGGGATTTTATTCTTGGATGAAATCGGGGATATGCCGCTGACGCTACAAGCGCGGTTGTTACGCGTTCTGCAAGATCGAGTGGTCACCCCGCTAGGCGGCGGTACCGCGCAGCAGGTCGACCTGCGCCTGATCTGCGCCACCCATCGCGACTTGCGTCAAATGGTGCAACAGGGCAGTTTTCGCGCGGATCTGTACTACCGCCTGTGTCATTACCCACTGCGGCTGCCGCCGCTGTGCGCCCGCGGCGATGTCGCCATCATCGCCCAACGCCTGCTTGACGCCCATGGCGCGGCAACACGTGGCATTAGCCTGTCAGCGCAACTGGCCACGGCGTTTCGCCGCTACTCATGGCCCGGCAATCTGCGCGAGCTGTCCAATCTGTTGCAAACCTTGCTGGCGCTAGTGGACGACCAAACGACACTTGAACTGCATCACTTACCTGTCACTCTGCAAGAAGACATGCAAGAACACGCGCGCGCCAAACCCGAACCTGAATCCAACGGGGTTGCCGCGCTACTCGAGCGCTTTGGCGGTAATGCCAGCGCCACGGCGCGCGCGCTGGGCATCAGCCGCAGCACACTGTATCGCAAGCTCAAGCAGATGCAAAAATGACCCTCAACCGGTAAATCAGCGGATAATCCGGCCAGACCCGTATTCGGGAAGACTTAGAGAGACAAGTGCATGAGCGAACCACAAACGATACGCCTGGCCAAGCGCATGGCGGAACTTGGGCTATGTTCGCGCAGTGAAGCGGATAAATTCATTGAACGAGGACTGGTGCGGGTCGATGGCGTCGTCGTTCAGGTACTGGGTAGTCGCGTACTGCCGGAGCAACAGATTGAACTGCAGCGCCCGACGGCGCCATTGGCTGATAACCAGGTCACCTTGCTCGCGCACAAAATCGCCGGCGCGCCAGTGAGCAGCGCCGCGCTGATTCGAGCGCAGACTCAGGCGCCCGACGATCGCAGCAATCTGGCCCTGCAGCCGCGTCACAGCCGGCAACTGACACTGTCTGGCGCGCTGAATGTTGCCAGTAGCGGCCTTGTGGTTCTGACGCAAGACCTGCGCTTGGCCCGCAAGCTGGCGGAGTGTGAAATGGAGGTACTGGTGCAGGTCGAAGCAGCGCCCGAGGTGGCGCAACTGCAAAAGCGGCTGCTCGGCATGCGCCAGCAAGGTCTGTTAGCAAAAACCAGCAAAGTCACACGACAAAGCGACCGCCAGCTACGCTTGCTACTGTCACAAGTCGAACTGGAGCGCATCGACGCGCTGTGCGCGGCACTGCAAGTCAGCGCGCAGAGCGTGCGCTGCATCCGCATCGGCCGCATGGCGCTGGGCAATCTGGCGCCGGGACAGTGGCGTTATTTGATGCCTTATGAACGGTTTTAGGCTTGGGGTTTGCCGAACAACGGTTTGGGTTTCTGGCGCAACATGGCTAAATACACCTGTTCGACGCGCTCGCGCGCCCAAGGGGTACGACGCAGAAATTTCAGACTAGAGGCAATGCTGGGATCGTGAGTAAAACAGCGGATATCCACCATGCGCCCCAGGGTTTCCCAACCGTAGTGCTCCTCCAGCGCGCGCAACAATGCTTCGAGCGTCAGGCCATGTAATGGGTCGGCGTGGGTCATCGGTTTATCCTAGTTTGCCGGTAAGGCTCGGATGGTAGCCGGGCCGGCGCAGGACGGCAAGCGCGGATACAACCCCACCGGCAGGCGACAGCCTGCCGGACGCCTCAAGTTCAGACTTTGAAGTAATCGACCGCAGCGCGCAATTTCTCCGACATTTGCTGCAGATCATTGGCCGCCGCCGCGTTCTCCTGCGCAGCTGCATTCGTCTGGTCGGTCATCGATGCAATATTACTAACGTGAACCGCAATATCGTTCGCCACACTGGCCTGTTCCTGATTGGCGCTCGCCACATTCTGCGCCTTAGAGAGCGAGTCTTGTGCCTGATGCTGAATCTGCGTCAGCACTTCGGTCGCCTGCTGCGCCAGAACCTGTCCCTGTTTAACGCGTGGAGAGGTACTTTCCATCGATTCGACGGCCAAGCGGGTGTCCCCCTGAATCGCATCGACCATGCGGGTAATTTCAGTCGTTGCCTGAGTCGTACGCTCGGCTAGGCGCCGCACTTCGTCAGCCACTACGGCAAACCCTCTTCCTTGTTCGCCCGCGCGCGCGGCTTCGATCGCGGCATTCAGCGCCAGCAGGTTGGTCTGATCGGCGATTTCCTTAATCACCTGAGTAATGCTACCAATCTCTTGCGAGCGGCCAAGCAGTGTATTGATGCGTCCGGTCGATATTGAGACCGAACTGGCGATATTTTCAATCTCTTGCGCGGCCAGTCGGATCACAGAACCACCTTTATCCGCCAAAGCCACCGTCTGACGCGAATTTTCCTCGGTGGTGTTCGCAATCACAGACACCTCATTGATGCTCACCGTCAGTTGCTCAATCGCGGCAGAGGTGGCGGCGCTTGATTCAGCCTGTCGGCTGGATGCGCGGCTGATATCATTGGCCGAAGAGGCCAAGTCGCCGGATTCGTTCGCTAACTGTTCAGTACTGGCGCGAATATTGCGAACGATCTCTCCAAGGCGCTGTTGCATGTTGCTCAAGGCACCGAGCAGATTGCCCGGTTGCGTACTGGTGGAAACGATGTTCTGCATCAAGTTGCCACCAGCAAAGTCACCCATTTGTCTAGCCGCCTGCGCCGGCTCACCACCAAGTTGCCTTTGTACGCTGCGATTAATGCTCCAGCCGATCAAGCCCAGAACCAAACCAATACAAAATAGAAAACCCAACGATTGCCAAGCCGCGGCGTAAAAGTCCCGATCGACATCCTCAATATAGATCCCGGTCCCCAGCCACCATCCCCAGGGCTCAAACACCTTGGCATACGACAATTTCGCCAATGGTTCCTTGCTGCCCGGCTTGGGGAACATGTAGCTGATATAGCCCTCGCGGTCACGCTCAAGCTCGGCAATCCACTCCCGAAGGTAGTACTTCCCGGTCGGATCTGCCGTATTGATGAAATTCTTGCCTTCTCGCTCCGGCTTGGCAGCGTGCATCAGATTGGTGCCGTTAAAATCGTAAATGAAGAAGTAATCACCCTGGTTATAGCGACTCTTGCGTAAATTATCTTTAGCCAGCTTTTGTGCCTGGGCCTCACTAATTTTCCCAGCCTTATACAACAGGTACTGCTGCTGGATTACACCCATCGATGAATTCACCAGTTCGCGCAAAGCGATCTGTTTTTCTTCCATAATATGCTGGCGCAGCTGGAACACTGAATATCCGCCGAATATCGCCAGTCCGACTAGCATACAAGTCAACATCAGATATAAACGTTGGCTCAGCGTCATGCCATTATTATTTTTCATCTTTTGCCCCCCCCTTTTATTCGGTGAGCCCATCTACTGGCTGATTAATTGTTAACCGCGCACGACTGAGAATCAAGCTAAGCTTTTGTGTTTACATTGCTGGTCTCGCGGCTAATTCAGCGCCGGAATTACTCGGCAACCTTACAAACCAAAAAACCGAACTGGCCGCGATCAGCGCCACAACTAAAAATGCCCAGGAAAAATCGACTGGTAAAATCGGACCATGCCGAGCAAAAGTACGGGCGCCCTGCAGGGCAAAAGCACCAACCGTTACGCCCATGCCAGCAGCCAGTTGTTGCATCACACTCGCCAGACTGGTCGCCTGACTCATCTCTGGTTGATCGATATCGGCATAGGTAATCGCATTCAAACTGGTAAATTGCAGTGAACGCAGACAACCGCCAAACACGAACACCGCTATCATTAATAAATGTGAGGTGCTAGCGTGAAATAGTCCAAATAAGGCCAAAGACAAAGTGGTTAATCCCGAGTTAACCACCAATACCCGGCGAAAGCCATAGCGCCGCAAAATACGCGCGGCGATGGTCTTCATAAAAATGGCGCCAATGGCGGTGGCACATGTCAATAAACCAGACTGAAATGGCGTCAGTCCAAATCCCAACTGCAACATTAGCGGCAGTAAAAAGGGGATCGCGCCAATCCCGATTCGAAACATAAAACCGCCAACTACACCGGCATTGAAGGTACCAATGCCAAACAAGCGCAAGTCGAGTAACGGGTAGCGCGTGTGGCGCGCATGCCAGACATACGCCAGTAGCAGCAAAATACCGACCAGGATGGCGTACTGAGAGACCCGCGCCGCCACCAGATGGTGACCGGCGCTCGCCAAGCCCAGCATCAGTCCGGTCAAACCGATCGATGTCAGCACAAAGCCACCTCGATCCAATGGGGGTACCTGATCTTCGCGCAGATTTTCAATATAGCGCGTGGCTAGAATCATGCCCAACACGCCAATCGGCAAGTTAATCAAAAAAATCCAGCGCCAATGCCAATAGGTGGTGATGAAGCCGCCGAGCGGGGGTCCAATCACCGGTCCGACCAAGGCGGGAATCGTCAGATAACTCAGCGCCTGCACCAGATCGGCTTTGGCGGTGGAGCGTAAAATCACCAACCGACCAACCGGCACCATCATCGCCCCCCCCATGCCCTGAACAAAGCGCGCGGCGACAAAACCGCCCAGGGTGCTCGACAGCGCGCACAGCACCGAGCCCGCCATGAACACCGCGATGGCGGCGCGAAACACGGTGCGCGCGCCCAAGGAATCAGCCATCCAGCCGCTGATCGGAATAAATACCGCCAGACTGACCAGATACGAGGTCAAGGCCAGTTTCAAAGCAATCGGGTCCTGCATCAGATCGCGCGCAATCGCGGGCAGTGAGGTCGACAATACCGTGGCATCCATGTTTTCCATGAATAAGGCGGTGGCGATAATGAGGGGGATCAGGCGCGAAGGAGTCTGGGAGCCGAGTCTGGGTAATAAAAACATCTGTTTTCAGTCATTCAGGCAGAGGGTATCTGAGTCCAATATGTCATAGATTGGCGTATATTCCCACGACAAAAGGAGTAGAAGCCGATGGAGTCATTAGCACACTATGTTGCCGCGATTCTGCAAAACAGCCCCGAGCCCGTCATTACGCGCCACGAGACCCAGCGCCAGAGCTGGATCGACCAAGGTTATGAAGTCAAGCAACAGCAATCCACCTACTGGTTTGCCAACGGTGTCGTCATTCGCCGCGAGCAGGAACAGGATAGTTTTCCCAGCGCCGAGCTCTGCGCCGAATGCTGGATTTGCTATCAAGTGTTGGAACATGGCCCCCGGGATAAAATCACCCCGGAGCGCCAAACTTTTGCCAGCAGCTGCCGTGAACAATTTTGGCTAGCCTACCATTGCGCGCCATAGCCTTGGGCAACCGGAAACACTTGTAGGGGTGCACACGCGGTTAACGCAGGCGCACCGGGTTCAGGGGTGCTAGTTGCGCGCGTGGGACAGATAGAAATCTTCCACACCACTCAACGCTTGCAATTGATTGGCCAGATTTGGCAAGGTGGCGCCCAAGGCGCGATCAGCCGCTAAAACCACAAAATGCCATTCAACGCGGCCTTGTTGCTGCGAAATTGAAATCGAGCCGGTTGCCAGTAGATAGCCGCGCTGGCTAACCGATTTTTTGATCGCTTCAATGTCAGGGGTGAAGTCCGGCTTAAAGCGCAGCATCACCGCGACGGCTGGGCGCGCGGGCAGTCGCGCCTCAATTTTTGCCACGACCGTCATACAACTCACCGAGCCCAGTACCAAAAAAATGGCCGCAACGTAAAATCCGATGCCAACCATCATCCCCACCGCCGCCACCGTCCAGATTGAGGCCGCGGTGGTCAATCCGCTGATACTGAAGTTTTCCTTGATAATCACGCCGGCGCACAGAAAACCGATGCCAGTAACAATACCTTGTATGGTGCGCGTCGGATCCGCATGGTAACCGGCATTGACAAACTGAGTTCCGTACCAGAACTCGGGATAACCGCTCATCAACACTAGGCCGGCGGAGACCATACTCACCAGACCATAGGTGCGCATTCCCGCCGCGCGACCATGGTAACTACGTTCATAGCCCACGACCAAGCCAAGAACCAGGGCGCCCAGCAAGTTAAGGCAAATCAGAATATTTGCCTGTACATGCGGGTAGGACCAATAACTTAATAAGTGCTCGGAGAAACTCATCGCGTTGACTTCTCTCTCACTCACAACCGGCGCGCCGGCCAATTACGCCGCGGGGGTAAACACCCGCAAGCGATGACCATCAGGATCAAGAATGACAAAGTTGCGGCCAAACACCATATCGGTCGGCGGTTGAATCACGCACAACCCGCGGTGGCGCCAGTCGCGATAGCACTTCTCCACCGCATCGGCGTCTTCTAGGGCGATCACCAATTCGCAACTACCGCCGGCAATCGTCGCCTCGGGACGCACATCGGCGCGTGACCACAGCCCTAGCTTGGCGCCAGAAGCCAACTCAAACAGGGCAAAATTCGGCTCCGCTTCCACCGGAAGTTTATCCAGTAACTCGGCATAAAAGGCGGCGCTCGTCGCCGGATTATCGACATACAACACAATAAAACTGGGGTCTGTCATAGCAGGCTCCTGTTAGTATCCAACCAGCCCAAAGATCAGCCTGATTTCCGATGCACATTCGTTTGATTTATCCCACTATAGTCAGTAATCCGTGATTTACTGCGGCGCAGCGTGTTTCGCGCCGGGAGCTCGCCATGCTTTTTTTCCCACCCGAGCGCTATCAGCCTCGAGTCCGACAGGTGTTTCGCGCCCTGCGACGCGTGTTACACGTCGCTTTGCCCCAGGCCAGAATTGAGCATATAGGGTCATCCGCGGTGCAGGGGTTGTGGTCAAAGGGAGATCTGGATGTGTATATAGAAGTCGAGCCGGAAGCATTTGATGCGGCGCGCGTCACCTTGCAGCAACGAGGTTTCTATCTTAAGCGCGATACCCTGCAAACCGCGCAGTTATGCTATTTCGTCGCAGAAGGCCTAGGGGTGGATGTGGGCCTGCAATTAGTGGCCCGGGGCTCGCGCTTCCGATTCTTTCTTATCTTTCGCGATCGCTTGCGCCGTGATGCCAAGCTGCGCGCCACGTACAACCAATTGAAGCACGCGGCGCAACATCTGAATGCCCAAGACTACCGCCGACTAAAATCTGAATTCATTGTCGCGATACTAATGCGAGGTCGGCGACTTCAGAGTGCCAGGCAGGCAAAATCGAGTTGGTACAGACGCAAAATATCGTCGAACTGACGGCGTTGATCTCCGACCAGCCGGTCCTGGATTTCAGCCAAGCCTCGAGAAACGTCCATCGGCGCCTCCGTGGTCGAGAGCGAGCTCAATATTGCCTCAAAGCTGTTTTCGTCAAACGCCGCGGCCAGCGCCGACACCAGCAATTTCTGCTGAGCAGTCAGCCCGGCAACGTATTTGATCGTATTAGTCAGATAGTGTTGCGCGCGATGATAGGCGACGGCGCGGATCAGGCGCTGCTCCAATGCGCCGCGCTGTGCATACTCCAGCAATAGTTCAGTGTGTTCGGCGTGAAATGCAATATCTAGCAGTTTGAGCCAGGTAAACAGATTTTGCGCGTGCGTTTGCTGGGCCAAGGTCGCGCGCAAGACACGTTGAAATTCACATCGTGGCCCGCGCGCCAGCAAGCGCAAAGCTGCGATTTTTTTGCGGAAGACAATATCGGCAATCCCATAATTCCCGCTCACGTCGGGCGCCAGATAATTATTCTGCGCGCCGTACGCCGACTGCGGATGGGTACGGATCAGCAGGCTGACCGTGGGAACATCAAGGTGCGACACGTTATGCGGTTCTGCGGCGCCAGCGCGCACGATGGAGCGCGCGCCGGGCCGCCATAACTCGGCGCGCGCCACTTCAAGACGACCCAAGGTCAAATCAGCCAAGGCTTGATGAATGTGATAGCGGTACACCACGTTCAGCGAAGCGCCACGCAACTGAAACTGCACCCCGGTAAAATTGTGGTCATGCACATTGATATCACTGCCCCACCAATTGAGGACTTCGACCCAGAAATGCCCGTTATCGAACAGTTTGAAATACAGGTCGGAAAATGTTGAGGGGTGCTGTAACGCGGCAATCGGTTCATTGGACAGCAACTCCGGAGTATTTCCAAGCTCGGAAAACGCCGACAAATCCAGTCCGGTAGTGTGGCGCATCACCACGGCGGCAAACGCCTCGCAGCGATTATCGTGCTCGGCCCATGCGCGTTCGATGGTGTGTAGCGCGTCCAGCAGGTCATCGTAGCTTTTCATCATGAGTCCTCCTCTTGCAACACGGCTGATTGCCATTGGCAGTGCTGCGCGCAGCGCGTCAATATCTCGTGCCCACGCGGTTGAATCAGGGTTGCGACATTGGGTAGCGCGTAGAGGCTGGCCAACGCTTTTTGGGTTTCGATTTGCATGGATTCACTGGCGGGGTGTACTCGAACGTCGTGGCCTTGAGGCCAGAAACGCTGGCGTCCAAGCAATAGCTCGCTGGCAACGACAATACTGTGAAACACCTTATCGATCGGACGCGTCAGATTCAGAATCGCGGAATAGGCCTGATTGTGTTTCTGGCTCAGCGCCGGGTAGTCATAATGCGCAAAACTGCGCTCATCGATAAACAGCAAATGGTGGGTGAGTTCATGCAGTAACATTTCGACCAAGTCCGCCTGGCGGACATTAGGCCCCAACGATAGCCAAATGGTCCCGAGCGCCGCGCTGGAAGACCCGCCAAACGAAGCGCGACCATTGTGCCGTTTCGAAGGCCGTAGTACGACGCTGTGGATCACCAAATCGAACAAGATGGCGAGGTGCGCGTCAAGGGACTTGAACTCAGCGATGGCCGCGCGCGCAACGCTCAAGCGTTGGCGCTTTTCGCTGGCCTCATAGGGCTGTCCGATAATGTGAGCTTGTTGCAAATCGTCCAGCGTATTATTGAATGAGTACGCCCGCACCAAAGCGGCTTCGATAACCTCATCGTCAATCAAGCACTCATCCCCACGGTTAACCGGCATATAGGGCTGGTGTGACGTCAGAAAATCATGATAAATCCGGCGTAAATCATCGGTCGTCCTCACCGCGCCAGACCCGGCATAAGGGGCAGCGATGCGATAAATATTCTTGACTGCTTCTTCAAAGCCGAAGGTTGAGAACATGTCTGGCGCTCCTGGGATCATCAGGTGTCAGTCGAAGGCGATCATATTCATCTGCGCCGCGGTTTCTTCAGCGAATTTGATCTGAACTTGTTTCGCCGCGCTCTGAATTTCCGGGGTGGTGACCAAACCAATGACGTGCTGGATATTGATGTTTTTCTTTTGCAAGACCCCCTGAATGGTGTTGAAGCTGTTGGCGATCACCGCTTTTTCATCGGCATTCAGCTGTAGGCTGGCGTGAGACTTTGGCATAGCGCTTCTCCTTGGCAAACAAATGAGTCATTGCGGGTGGCCACACGATTGCGACCGACCGCCCACTCACAATAGCCACGAAGAAATCCAATACCAATGTCATTTATATCAGTTTATTAAATTCCACCCCCTATTGATCAGCCCACATGGTTCGGGCCGCGCAATGCTATGCTGTCCAACTTATCTAGTGAGATGGAGAGTGTCGCATGCCACCGAAACGTGTGCTGCTGAGTGTATTGGCCCTGACCCTGCTGCTGCACTGTTATTTAGGCTGGCGCCTGTTACCGCCATTGCAATTGTCAGCGGCGGGCAACGCGATGGGCGTATTGCTACTGATACTGTCAACGATCTTGGTTCCTGGCGGACTGCTGGCGCGCGCACTGAAATGCCAACCTTGGGCCGATCGCTTGTCCTGGATTGGGCTGACCACCCTTGGGCTTTTTTCTTCACTACTCTGTCTGACGGTGCTACGCGATATCGCGCTACTGTTTGCCTGGATGGTTGGCGCTCACCCACTGGATCACTATCGTCTGGACAGTACGCTTGGGGTATTAGGACTAGCCTTGGCCTTGACCGTATTGGGAATGTTTAATGCGCGCCGTCTGGCGCGGGTGCGCGATGTGGAGATTAGCTGGCCCGACCTGCCGCCGGAATTGCACGGGTTCACCATCGTGCAAATCAGTGATATTCATGTGGGGCCCACCATCAAGCACGGCTATTTGCAGGCGATTGTGAATCGCGTCAACCAGCTCAATGCCGATCTGATTGCCGTCACCGGCGACCTGGTGGATGGCAGCGTGCGTCAGTTGGCCGCGCATACCGCGCCTTTGGCGCAATTGAAGGCGCGTCATGGCGCGTTCTTCGTCACCGGCAATCATGAATACTATAGCGGCGCCCTGGAATGGACCGCAGAGATCCGACGCCTAGGGTTGCAAGTACTGGATAACCGCCATGTGGTGATTCAGCACCACGGCGCTACTCTTTTGGTTGCCGGGGTGACCGACTATTCGGCGCACCATTTCGCTGACGGCGTCGCCAGCGACCCGAAGGCCGCCTTGATCGGAGCGCCCACCGATGTCGCCCTGAAGCTGCTGCTGGCACACCAGCCACGCAGCGCGTTTGCCGCCGCCGACGCGGGTTTCGATCTGCAGCTCTCGGGCCACACCCATGGTGGACAATTTTTACCGTGGAACTGGTTTGTGCCGCTGCAACAGCCGTTTACCTCCGGTCTGCACCGGTTACGACAGCTCTGGGTCTACACCAGTCGCGGCACTGGCTACTGGGGCCCGCCGAAACGGCTGTTCGCGCCATCGGAAATCACCCGGCTGCGACTGCGCGCGGGATCGTCCGACGCCGGCGCTTGAGCGATTCCTACAAGTTTAACGGCATTGAAGTCTCTAGTCTTGAGGGCACAAACTCACTGGAGCCCATGATGCCTCATATCAGCAATGTCTCACGCACACAGTACATCGCTCCTCAAGAGCAGCAGCGTACTTCCCAACAGCCATCAGTCAAGCATGGTAGCCATACGATAACCTTGCGCGATTATCAAAATGTGGAGAAGATATTTTTACAATTGAAAAATACCCACTTGAATCCAGAACAGAGCCGTTCGACGTCAAAGCCACGTCAAGTAGAGTCAAAACCCGTGCAGCCACACTCAGCACAACGCAAGCAGTCGCCGGTACAACAACCAGCACAGACTCTCCTTCAAGGGAAAATCTTTGGGGTCCCTTTCAGCTTTACCCGCAACCCCGGCCCGCAGACGGTGCAACAAACAGCGCGCACACAACCGCAGCAAGAACCCAAACCGGCCAAGCCGGAGAAAGCGGCGGCCCATTGGCGTCGTGATGGCGCCTATTAACGACCTCTTGACCAGCCATTCTGGCGTCGGGGCGATGGGCCTCGCGGCCCTGCGCTGACTTAAGCCGTCGGCGCCATGCGCATGCTTTCGCGTCGACCGCGCAGCCACTCCAGGGTGAGCAACATCACAATCGAGGTTCCGATCAGCAGCGTCGCGGCGGCGGCGATGGTCGGGCTCAGGTTCTCGCGAATTCCGGCGAACATCTGACGCGGCAGGGTAATTTGCTGCGGCCCAGCCAGGAACAGGGTCACCACCACTTCGTCGAACGAGGTGGCGAAGGCGAACAACGCGCCGGAAATCACCCCGGGGGCGATCAGCGGCAAGGTGACGCGCATGAAGGCATACAGCGGCGTGGCGCCCATGCTTTCGGCGGCGCGCGTCAGGTTGTGGTTATAACCCTGCAGTGTGGCGGTCACGGTAATGATCACGAACGGCGAGCCCAGGGCGGCGTGCGCCAGAATCAGCGTGGTGTAGCTATTGTCCATGCCGAGCGGCGCGAAAAACAGGTAACAGGCCACGCCGACAATCACCACCGGCACCACCATCGGCGAAATCAGCAGAAACATGACCAACGATTTGCCGGGGAAGTCGCCGCGCGACAGGCCCACCGAGGCCAGCGTGCCGAACACCATCGCCAGGAAGGTTGCCGCTGGCGCCACGATCATGCTGTTGGTCAGCGAATGAGTCCATTCGGGCGAGGTAAAGAAATCCACATACCAGCGCAGTGAAAATCCGGTCATCGGATACACCAGAAACGAATCCTGGTTGAACGAGAGCGGTATGATCACCAGCACCGGCAAGATCAGGTACAACAGCGTCAGTCCCGCCAGAATCCGCAGCGCGTAGTACCAAATCCGTTCGATCGGCGATTTATATTGATTCGACATGATATGTTCTCCGATTAGCCCAGACGCAGACGATTAGTGCCCACCAGCCAGCTATACACAACATACAGCGCCATGGTGGCGGCCAGCAGCATGCCGCCCAATGCCGTCGCCAGGCCCCAGTTAATCGAGGTGTTGGTGTAAAACGCAATGAAATAGCTGACCATCTGATCATTCGGACTGCCGAGCAATGCCGGGGTAATGTAGTAACCCATGGACAAGATGAACACCAGCAAACCACCGGCGCCAATACCCGCCATGGTTTGCGGGAAATACACACGCCAGAAACTGGCGAATGGATGGCAGCCGAGTGAAATCGCCGCGCGCATATAGCTGGGCGAAATGCCTTTCATCACGCTGTAAATCGGCAAAATCATGAATGGCAACAGGATATGCACCATGGCGATATACACACCGATACGGTTGAACACCAGTTGCAGCGGCTGATCGATCAGCCCGCTCCATTGCAGTACATGATTAATCAAGCCCCCGGATTGCAGCAACACGATCCAGGCGGCCACCCGCACCAATACCGAGGTCCAGAACGGCAACAACACCAGAATCATCAGTAAATTACTGGTGCGCGTCGGCAGGCTCACCAGCAAATAGGCCAGCGGATAGGCCAACAGCAGGCACACCACGGTGACCACCAGGCTCATCCAGAAGGTGCGGCCGAAAATTTCCAGGTAGATGGCTTGATCGGGCGTAGCCGGCGCCAGTTCACCGAGATCGTCGATCCGGTGATCAAGCGCGGCTAATAAATAGAATGGCGTGACACTGGTGGTATTGCGCCGAATCACTTGCCAGTACGCCGGGTCGCCCCAGCGTTCATCGATGGTTGTCAGTGCCTGTTGATATGAAGCAGGCGCGCTCTCGAAAGGCAGCTGACGCGCGGTCTTGCTCACCAGGCTGCGGTAGCCGGCGAGTTCCATATTCAAACGTTTGCCCAAATCACCCAGCTTTTGATTTTCATGGGCTTGGAGCAAGTCATCGGCCAAGGCATGGTAGACAGCGTCGGGCGGTAAGGCCTTGCCATTCCAGCCCTTGATCATCTGCACCGTGCGCGGCATGTTGCTCACCACCTCGGGATTGGCCACGCTACGAAACAACAGACCAACGATCGGGGCAACGAAGATCATCACCAAAAATAGCACCAGCGGCGCAATCAGCAACAAGGCCTTGATGCGCGCGACCCGTTCGGCGCGCGCAAGGCGCTGCTTCAGCGGCAGCTCGGCATGCCGGCTCAACTCGGTAGTTTTAGCGATGGATGCGGTATGAGACATGAGGCAACCGGCTCCTATTGATTTCAAGACACGGCCGGGCAACGCCCGGCCGGATATTACAGCTTACTTAGCAGCCCAAGCATTGAAACGCTGTTCCAGCGCATCGCCATAGTCAGCCCAGAAGCTCACACTGATATCAAGTACGTTCTTCATATTTTGCGGGGCGGTCGGCAATTGCGCGGACACCACTTTATCGATCAACGGCACCGCCTTCTTATTGGTCGGGCCGTAAGCGATGTTCTCAGAGTAAACGCGTTGATTTTCCGGACGGCTTGCGAAAGCGATGAATTTCAGCGCGGCTTCCTTATTCGGAGATCCCTTCGGAATCGCCCAGGAATCAAAGTCATACAGACTGCCGCTCCACACGATCTTCAGATGCTTGCCTTCTTTTTGCGTCGCGGCGATACGACCGTTGTAGGCCGAGCTCATCACCACGTCGCCGGACACCAGGAACTGCGGCGGCTGCGCGCCAGCATCCCACCATTGAATGTTCGGCTTGAGCTGATCCAGCTTCTTGAACGCGCGATCGACCCCGGCCGGTGTCGCCAGAACTTTGTACACATCTTTCGGCGCTACGCCATCGGCCATCAAAGCGATTTCCAGGGTGTATTTAGCCCCCTTGCGCAGACCACGCTTACCCGGAAATTTCTTCACGTTCCAGAAATCAGCCCAGGATTGCGGCGCGGTTTTCAGGACGTCGGCGTTGTATGCCAGGACCGTGGACCAAACAAAAATCCCGATACCACATTGCTGCGCCGCACCAGGAACAAAGGCGGCTTTATTGCCAATCTTGCTGTAGTCGAGGGTTTCGAACAGACCTTCGTCACAACCGCGCGCCAGTTCCGGCGATTCAACTTCCAGTACATCCCAGCTCACGCTATGGGTATCGACCATGGCCTTTACTTTGGCCATTTCACCGTTGTACTCGCCCGGCACAACATGAATGCCGGTGGCTTTTTCAAACGGCTGGTAGTACGCCTTTTGCTGCGCGTCTTTATTTGCGCCGCCGAAGGAAATCACAGTCAAATCACCCGCCTGAGCCACTGCGCTACAGGCCAGCGCGACGGCGATAGCGGTTGTTTTAAGATATTTCGCCATTCCTGCTTCTCCTTTGTTTTGGGGAACTGCACACATCATTGCGCGAGCTCGAGCGGATCGAGAGCACGAACATGTTCGACATGCCAGCCGAGCGGGATCACATCCCCGACTGCGAGCGTGGGTGCCAGATCGGAAATCGGCTGTTTGACGATAAAGCCGGAGGAGCCACAGACTTCGACGCGAATGCGGACGTGGTCCCCCAAGTAGATGAATTCTTGTACCCGCCCGGAAAAACGGTTGGCGTTATCCACGCTATGACCGTTGAGCTGAACCCGTTCCGGACGTACCGACAACGACACCGGCGCGCCGGGTTCGGCTTGGTGAATCGCCATCGCGCTCACGCGTTCGCCATTAGGCAACTCAACTTCACAGCGGTCGCCACTACGGCTGACCATGGTGCCGGACAAGCGATTATTTTCGCCGATAAAGTTAGCGACAAAGGTGTTTTTTGGATGCTCATACAGCCCCTGTGGGCTGTCAATTTGCTGAATCTCGCCCTGGTGGAACACAGCCACCCGGTCGGACATGGTCAAAGCTTCGCTCTGGTCATGCGTCACATACACCACAGTGACACCGAGGCGCTGGTGCAAATGCTTGATCTCCATTTGCATCTGTTCGCGTAATTGCTTGTCGAGCGCGCCGAGCGGCTCATCCATCAGCACCAGTTGCGGTTCAAACACCAGCGCGCGCGCCAGAGCCACGCGTTGTTGTTGACCGCCAGAGAGTTGCCCGGGATAACGCGTGCCAAATTTTTCCAGCTGCACCATGGATAGCGCGCGCTTAACCCGCGTTCCGATATCGCTCTTGGCAACGCGCCGCACCGTCAGGGGAAAAGCCAGGTTCTCGGCCACGGTCATATGAGGGAACAAGGCATAGTTCTGAAACACCATGCCGATATCGCGCTTATGCGGCGGCACGTTGTTCAACGAGCGGCCACCAAGCTCAATCAGGCCAGCGGTTGGGGTTTCAAAACCGGCGAGCATCATCAGACTGGTCGTCTTGCCAGAACCGGATGGCCCGAGCAGGGTCAGAAATTCGCCTTTGCGAATTTCCAGATTAAGATCTTTGACGATCAGGTTTTCACCGTCATAGCTCTTCTGAACATTGCTGAAACGTACAAGTACATCGTTGGGGAGGGACGCTGCCATGACCACACCTGTATTGAGAGTGTATGCCATCATGGTAGCTTGGTTATGACACCGGCAAAATCGGCGAACAGCGGATTTTTATGTCAGGAATATTACACCTACAGTGTAGGGAAATCCCTACATGACAAGGGGATGTCAGGGGCTATTTCCACATCATCCGTAGGTTGGTGGCGAACCGAAGGTGAACCCCAACGTCCGAAATCCTAGGCATTAAGGTAGGTAATGAAGAGCGCGCAGATGAACATACCAACGTGATATTTCCCGGATGCCGGCAATGTTGGGGTTCGCGTTACTCACCGCCAACCTACGGTAATTTAAGGTCATTACCGTCATTACAGCAGCTGGTGCTCAATCGCGTAACGCACCATCTCGGCCATCGAGTGGGTCTGCAACTTTTGCATCAGACGCACTTTATGGGTACTGACCGTTTTGGCGCTAATCGCCAGTTGCTGGGCGATATCGTTAACGTTAGTGCCATGCACCAGACGTTCGAACACTTGGTACTCGCGTTCCGAGAGCTGCGCATGCGCCGGGCGCGAGTCGGTCAGACCCACTTCGAATACCATACGGTCCGCCAGTTGCGGGTCAATATAGCGCCCGCCGCCCGCCACTTTTCGAATCGCGGTCAACAACAGGGCCGGGTCACTGTCTTTGGTGGCGTAACCGGCCGCCCCCGCCTTCAGCGCGCGCGCCGCCATCTGGGCCTCATCATGCATCGAGAGCATTAAAATCGCCGGAGCGTTTTCTTGCGTTCGAATTCGTGAAATCAACTCCAGTCCGTTCAGACCGGGCATCGAGATATCCAACAACAATACATCGCACTGGATCAGTCGCAGTTGTGTCAGCACATCGGGGCCATTACCGGCCTCACCCACCACCAACAGATCAGAGGCCAACCCGATTAACTGCTTGATGCCTTCACGCACAATTTTATGGTCTTCGGCCAACAGTACTCGAATCACGATGACTCTCTTTCATCCAAAGGGACGCTCACCCGCAGCGTGGTGCCCTGTCCTGGGTGACTATCAATTTCTAACGTGCCGCCCAGCAGCAGCACGCGCTCGCGGATGCCAACCAGACCAAAGGAAACGCCGGCGCGGCTAGCGAGCGGATCGAAACCGCGGCCATCATCACTGATGCGCAGGCTCAGGCAGGTATTCTGACACTCCAACAGCAGATGAACCGAGTGCGCATCGGCGTGGCGCATCACATTGGTCAGTGCCTCTTGCAAGATACGAAACAGTCCGATGGCCTTGCTATCGGAGAGCGCTACAGGCTGCTCGGGAACGGAAACCAGGCAGGGAATCTGTGTGCGCGCCTCAAAGCGCCGCACCTGCCATTCGACCGCGGAGGCAATGCCGGCATCCAGAATCGGTGGGCGCAAGGCACTGGCCACATCGCGCACGATCTGAAAGGTCTGCTCGATCAAACGCTTCATATTAAACAGCCGCTCTTGCAATTTACGGTCGAGATGGGCAAATCCCATCTCGCACATCGACATTTCCAGTCGCAACACGGTCAGCATTTGTCCCAGTTCATCGTGGACTTCACGCGCAATGCGCGCTTTTTCCTCTTCGCGCACCGACTCAAGGTGGGCCGACAATTCGCGCAGCGACTGGCGCGATTCGGCCAAGCTCAGTTCGGTGCGTTTGTTGTCGGTAATATCCCAGGCAATTCCATCCCAAACCACGCGACCATCGTCGAAGATGCGCCGAGTGGTCTTGAGGTCAATCCAGCGCTCGACACCATCGGTGCCTCGGATACACCCCTGCCAAGTCCACACCGAGTTGGCATCCTCTGCGCGGCGCCAACTCGCCAAAAAACCAGCGCGATGCTCCGGGGACACCCAGGCCGGCAGTTGCCGCAAGTGACGGCGCAAGCGATCAGGCGCCTGCCCTAGCAGCCCATGAGCCGCTTCGCTCAGGAAAGCCAGTTGCACCGGGGCATCCGCCGCCGCGCGTTCCAGGCGAAATACCAGACCGGGTACATTCGCGGCCATTCCCTGCAGACGCGCCTCACTCTCTTGCAGTTCGGCGCGGGCGCGATAGCGCTCGGACGCGTCATTAAAAAACACCACTAAGTATTCAGTGAGGCCAAAACGCAAGAAACTCAGCGCCACATCCACCGGTAGCCCGCGGCCATCCTGACGTCGGCACTCGGCCTCGAAGTTCGCCATAGTTTCAGCGCCGCGCAAGCGATTCCATAGATCGCGCCAATGATCCACCGATAAACTGGGATAGTAGTCGGCAATCGGATGGCCCAGCACATCGCCGGGCGCATTGGCGGCGAGCAATTGGCGCGCGGCCAGATTGGCATATAGCACCCGGCTATCCCAATTGACCCACAGAATGCCCACAGTACTGTGATCCAGCGAGAATTGCGGCAAACGCATGGCGTCAACGGCTTCTTGCTGCCGTTCCAGTTCTTGATTGGCCAGATCCAGACGCAGAGCCAGCGCGCGCCGCTCGCGAGCATGCCACATGGCATCCAACAGCGCCCCGATGACAATTAAGGCCATCAGTACGCTGATATCACGCCAAAAACCCGGTGTCTCACTTAAAGCGGGATAATTCGGCAGCATCCAGCGCGCATAGACCTGGCTAAAATAGCTGCCGGGCATCTGCTGCAACCTGGCATCAATATGGTCTAACCATTCTGGGTGGTCTTTGCGCACCGCTATGCGCAGCAAGCGGGTATAGCCCGAGTCCCCCACCACCGCCATTTGCACGAATGGCGCTTCACGCAACAGACCGGCCAACTGCGCTTCATCCACCACCGCGTAATTTGCCTGCCCTCGCGCCACCGCCAACAACGCGGCACGATCGTCGGATTCCTCCAGCAATTGCAGCGCGGGGTAACTCGACGCCATGAAACGCGCCAGCGGTCCGGGTCCGGCCAGCGCCACATGCGCACTGAATGGCAGCGACTCTAAATCCACGCTACGCAGTCCGGGGATACGCAAACCCACGACTTTATTCGGCACACGCAGGTAGGGCTCGGAAAACAACCAGTGTTTCAAGCCTTGCGGCGTTTGCAGTAACCCAGGAGCCAGATCGATCTGATTACGCCGCAAAGCATCGTCTAGAGCCTGCGGGGAGGTATAGGTATGCCAGACCAAGCGGACTTTCAGGCTGCCGGCAATTTGATTCATGACTTCAACATTCGCCCCTTGCAGCCAGCGTCCGCTAGCATCGAACTGGGCATAGGGGCGCGCGAGCACCACCCCGATCTGCCAAATGGCCGGCAACGCGGACTGCGGTGTAGAGGTATCGCTCGTGGAAGAGCTCGCCCAGCTTGAGCCCGCTGACATCGTTAGCAGCAGCCACAAGAGTAGATGATTCAAGCGCATTGAAACAAAGCCGATTTTCCAACTGACAATAATGACAGATCAGTCTAGCGGATTTACTTCATATCGTGCGCAACTGTCATTAAAAAACTCAGGGACTCAGTGCCCTATCGGCCGCAGGCAGGTGGGGCGCCAGATGCGTCATGCGGGTTGATCATCAGCGACCATCACCCGAGCTTTGCGGTCAAAAGCCCTGTCATTGCGGCGCCAATTTTTGCGCTAGCACGCAGGGTTCGCACGGGGATCTGGCTCGCACCGCAGCCCGCGAGCGTTTTAGCGCGCGGATAACCCGCACTGAAACCGTTAAATGACCGCATGATACGGTCCCAAGCTGGCGAGTACTTGGCGATTAGTCGTATAATCAGCGACTTGAATGCGCACACGCCGCGAGGGCGCGCCTTGTATGAGAAATGCCTCAGCCCGTTGAGCCGGTTCAACGGGCTTTTTACATCGCGCGCGCGGTATCAGGAAGAAAGCTGGATCGATTGCAATGAAAAAGGTATTCATCAAAACCTTCGGTTGTCAGATGAACGAATATGACTCCGATAAAATGCTGGATGTACTGGGCGACGCCGAGGGCATGGTCAAAACCGACTCGGTGGAAGACGCCGACGTGATTTTGTTCAACACCTGCTCGGTCCGGGAGAAAGCCCAGGAAAAGGTATTCTCCGATCTGGGTCGCATTCGCCACCTAAAAGAACTTAAGCCCGACTTGGTGATCGGGGTGGGCGGCTGTGTCGCGTCACAAGAAGGCGAGACCATCGTCAAGCGCGCGCCGTATGTCGACGTGGTATTCGGACCACAAACGTTACACCGCCTGCCCGAGCTGATCAAGGCGCGGCAAAGCCGCGGCGTACCGCAGGTGGATATCTCGTTCCCGGAAATTGAAAAGTTTGACCACCTGCCTCCGGCCAAAGTCGATGGTGGCGCGGCCTATGTTTCGATCATGGAAGGCTGTTCGAAGTACTGTTCGTTTTGCGTGGTGCCCTATACCCGTGGGGAGGAAATCTCGCGTCCGTTCGATGATATTCTGACCGAGATTGCCGGGCTGGCACAGCAAGGAATCAAGGAAATCACCCTGCTCGGGCAAAACGTTAATGCCTATCGCGGCAAGCTGTCCGATGGCGATATCGCTGACTTCGCCATGCTACTGGAGTATGTGCACGAGATCCCGGGACTTGAGCGCCTGCGTTTCTCCACCAGCCACCCGCGCGAGTTTACCGAACGCCTGATCGACTGCTATCGCAAGTTACCCAAGCTGGTTTCTCATGTACATTTGCCGATACAGAGTGGTTCGGATCGCACTCTGGCGGCGATGAAGCGTGGTTACACCACGCTGGAATACAAGTCGATCATTCGCAAGCTGCGCGCGCTACGCGCGGACATATGCCTTACCTCCGACTTTATTGTCGGATTCCCAGGCGAAACCGAAGCCGACTTCGAGGCCACACTGAAGCTGGCGCGCGATCTGGAGTTCGATCTCAGTTATGTCTTCATCTACAGTCCGCGCCCCGGCACACCAGCGGCCAACCTGTGCGACGACACGCCCAACGAAGAAAAAGTGCGTCGGCTGGAAGCGCTTAATATGGTGATTGAAGCACAAGCTTATCGCATCAATCAGGCTATGATAGGCAGCCGGCAACGCGTGCTGGTACAAGGACTGGGCAAGCGCGATCCAGGTTTTCTGGCGGCGCGCACCATGAATAATCGGGTGGTCAATTTCGCGGGTGACCCGCGGCTGATCAACCAGATGGTTGATGTTACGATTACCGAAGCTTTTGCGCACTCGCTGAAGGGCGAGATGCTGGTCAACGCTTAACCAGGGAAGACTTTGATGTACATCATTTCTTTACGCTATGTGCGGCCACTGGCCGAAGTCGATGCGCATCTGGCGGCGCATGTTGAATGGCTCAAGGCGGGTTACTTGTCCGGCCACTTTCTCGCCTCGGGACGCAAGGTGCCGCGCGAAGGCGGCGTGATTCTGGCGCGCGCGGCGAATCGCGCAGCGCTCGATGAACTATTGGCGCAAGACCCTTTTGCGCTGGCAGGCGTAGCGCACTACGATCTGATCGAATTCGCCCCGACCATGGCTGCCGCCGGTCTGGAACAACTGATCGAGTCAAACTAACGCATTGGAGATCGCTTCCCCTTGCTAACCAAACCTCTCAGTTTCAACCCGGTGGATAATCAGCGGCTAGCTAATCTGTGCGGCCCGCTGGATGAGAATCTTAAACAGATCGAAATCGGTCTGGATGTCACCATCAGCCGACGCGGCGAGCACTTCAAACTGCACGGCGAACAGACCAATACGGCCTCTCAGGTGTTGACCCGTCTGTATTTATTGGCGGAGCGCCAAGCGCTGGACATCGAAGATGTTCAGTTATGCCTGGTCGAAGCGCGCCAGCATGGCGCGCTGGAGATCGCCAGCAATGGCGTGCCCGCTCTACAAACTCGACGCGGGGAACTGCGTGGCCGCACGCCGCGCCAGGCGGACTATATCAAGGCTATTCTGGAGCATGATATTACCTTCGGCATTGGCCCGGCCGGCACCGGAAAGACCTATCTGGCGGTGGCCTGCGCGGTGGACGCGATGGCGCGCGATCTGGTCAAACGCATCGTACTGGTCCGTCCCGCGGTTGAAGCCGGCGAAAAACTTGGCTTTCTCCCTGGCGACTTGGCGCAGAAAGTCGATCCTTATTTGCGCCCTCTGTATGACGCGCTGTATGACCTGATGGGATTCGATCAAGTCGCGCGCATGTTCGAGAAGAATCTGATCGAAATTGCGCCGTTGGCCTATATGCGTGGCCGCACGCTCAACAATGCTTTCATTATTTTGGATGAGGCGCAAAACACCACGCCGGAACAGATGAAGATGTTTCTGACGCGCATCGGTTTCGGCGCGCGCGCGGTGATTACCGGCGACATTACCCAAATCGATCTGGCGCGCCATCAGAAGAGTGGTTTAGTTGAAGTCGAACGAATTCTGAATCAAATCCGCGGGATTCATTTCCAGCATTTCCTGAGTGATGATGTGGTGCGCCACCCGCTGGTACAGAAGATCGTCGATGCTTACGAACAATGGCAAGGGCAAGATGAAGAGCGCCAAAAAAAGAGTTAAACCCCGATCCTCGGATCGTCTGCGACTGATCATCGATTATGCTGTCGAGCGCCAGGGGCTCCCCAAAGAACCGGCATTGCGTCTGTGGGCGCTGGCCGCGCTCCTACCCGAAGTCGCCCAGGCCGAGCTCGGCTTGCGCATTGTGGACGAAGCCGAAGGGCGTGGACTCAACCGCGATTATCGCGCCAAGGATTACGCCACGAACGTACTGACTTTCGCACTCAACGAGGGCGACACGCTGCCAGGACTGCCCCTGTTCGGCGACATTATCCTGACAGCGCCGGTGGTGGCGCGCGAAGCCGCAGAACAGGGCAAGCCCCTGTTCGCGCACTATGCGCATTTGGTCGTACACAGCATGCTGCACCTGCAAGGTTTCGACCACCAGGAAGAAGATGAAGCTCTAGCCATGGAAACGCTTGAAACTGTCATCGTTAAACGGCTAGGATACCCAGATCCGTACGGCGAGGAGCACGCCTGACACCATGGAAGACCCCAGTAAACCCCGATCGAATTGGTTCGAACGCTTATCCAATTTATTGTTACGAGAACCGGAAGACCGAGAGGAGTTGGTTGATCTGCTGCACTCCGCCTTTGAACGCAACCTTCTGGACGCCGATGCGCTTGGAATGATTGAAGGCGTACTATCGGTCAGCGAGTTGACGGTAGGCGATGTGATGATTCCGCGCGGACAGATGGATGTCATCCGTCAGGCGGATCCGATCGAGCGAATTTTACCCATGGTGATCGATAGCGGCCATTCGCGCTTTCCGGTGATTGGCGATGATCGCGACGATGTACAGGGCATTCTGCTGGCCAAGGATTTATTGCGATACTTTCACAACCCCGAGACCTTCACACTGGCGGACACTTTGCGCCCAGCGGTGTTTGTTCCCGAGTCCAAACCTCTCAATGTACTGCTCAAGGATTTTCGCAGCACGCGTAATCATTTGGCGGTAGCGGTGGATGAGTATGGCGGCGTGGCGGGCTTGGTCACCATTGAGGATGTGATTGAACAGATCGTCGGCGATATCGAGGACGAGTTTGACTTCACCGATACCGAAGATCAGATTGTCCCGGTGCGCGGCCAGCGGTTTCGCGTCAATGCTTTGACTGAAATCGACAACTTCAACCAATATTTCGAGACACACTTCAGCAGCGCGGATGTGGGTACCGTGGGTGGATTAGTGGTGGCCATGTTCGGACATGTACCCAAACGTGGCGATGCGCACGAAGATGAAGGCATGCGTTTCACGGTACTAAAAGCCGACAGTCGTCGCCTGCACACACTACTGGTGGAGAAAATCCGCCACGAATCCTGAGTAGCACGGAATCCTTTATGCGCACAGCTTTACACGTGACCCTGGCCGCCCTGGCCGGCGGCATCACCATATTGGCGTTTGCCCCATATCGAATGTACTGGATCATGCCGTTGGCGCTGACCGTACTGGCGCATCAGATGGAGCGCGCGCCTAAACGCGCTTTTTGGCTGGGTTATGCCTGGGGAATCAGCGCCTATATCTGCAATTTCAATTGGATTTACCTCTGCCTGCACGACGTTGCTGGCATGCCCGCCGTGCTGGCCGGGTTGTTGACGCTGCTGCTACCCGCATGCCTTGGCGTCTTCACGGGTCTGGCGGCCTGGGTAACGATCAAAATTAGCGAGCGCACCCAGACGGGCCGACCGGTACGCTGGCTACTACTGTTTCCCGCCGCCTGGACCCTGAGCGAATGGCTGCGCGGTTGGGTCTTCACCGGCTTTCCCTGGGGACAAATCGGTTATTCTCAGATCACTGAAAGCCCACTTTCCGGCTTCGCGCCCGTCGGCGGCATTCTTTGCGTCACGCTGATGCTGGCGTTATCGTCCGGGATACTGTGTCTGGCGGTCTTCAGCGGGAAATGGGTACGGATCACGGCGGGTGTACTGCTGTTGTTGATTTGGGGCGGAGCTCTGGAACTGAAACAAATCAGCTGGACCACCCCGGTTGGCAAGCCGATTTCGGTGGCATTGGCGCAAGGCAATGTGCCGCAGTCGATCAAATGGGATCCCATCAGTTTCGAGACCACGTTGTCGCTCTACGCGCGTCAAATCGCCGCGACACGCGCCGACCTGATGATTTTGCCGGAAACCGCGCTACCGGTTTTTCTCAACGATCTGCCGCAAGCTTACATCGACATGTTGATTAATCTGGCGCGAAAAAACGGTACGGCATTAGCAGTGGGCATTCCACGTCGTACAGATAAGCAAGATGGTTATCTAAACGCGGTGGTCGCACTCACCGAGCCCGGCATGCCCTATTACGCCAAGAATCACCTGGTACCCTTCGGCGAATTTATTCCGCTGCCCTGGCTAACCGGCTGGATGTATCAACTGATGGATATGCCACTCTCCGGTTTTAGCCGTGGCGGCGCCAATCAAGCGCCACTGATCCTGGCAGGGCAGAAAATCGCATTCAACATTTGCTATGAGGATAGCTTCGGCGAAGAGCTGATCGGTTCAGCGGCGCAATCGAGCATGCTGGCCAACGTCAGCAATCTGGCGTGGTTCGGCAAAAGTCAGGCAGCCAGTCAGCATTTGCAGCTGGCGCAAACCCGTGCACTTGAAAACGGCCGCTATATGCTGCGCTCGACCAATACCGGCATGACGGCGATCATCCGGCCCGATGGCGAGGTTGATGCGATTGCCGCGCCATTTACCCGTCAAGTGTTATTGGGTTTTGCAGAGGGACGTAGTGGGCTTACACCGTATATGAAGCACGGCAATCGACCACTCATTCTGCTTTGTCTACTGATGCTGCTATTGCCGCTCGTTAAATGGAAAAAGGCGATGGTTAACGCTAAACAGCGCTATCGCGACCATATTTGAGACGCACAGCAGCGGGGGCAAGGGGTGAACCTTGAGCTGACGCTTGGGTTCACCCGTTACTAGAATGGCAAAAAACAGAGGCACAGATCTTGAGATGGCGCAGTGGCGGATTACACGCTGAAGCGTGCGACGACAGCGCGCAGTTGATCGGCGCAACGGCTGATTTCATCGACCGCAAGCGAAGTGGTCGAGGTTGCCATCGCATTATCACTACTGCTTTGAGCGATACTTTCGACATGCTGCGCAATCGCTTGGCTGGCCAATTCCTGAGCTTTTAATTCGTTACTGATATCGTTGACCGCCTGGACCACCGCCACCGCGCTTTCCCTACCGCGCGCGACGGCATTACCACCTTGAGTCGCCAATTCCAGTCCCGTCTTTACCCGCGTCACGGCTTGCTCCATAGTGGCGCGCGAAGTCTCGGAGCTCTGCTGAATCTCTTGCACCATCAGAGAAATTTCCTGCGTGGCGCCCGCGGTTCGCTCGGACAATTTACGTACCTCGTCCGCGACCACGGCAAAACCACGTCCCGCGGGGCCGGCGCGCGCCGCTTCGATGGCTGCGTTCAACGCCAGTAGATTAGTTTGATCCGCCACCTCGCGAATCACCTGCATGATCGCCGAGATATTTTGGGTTTTTGCGGTGAGATCTCGAATCGTCAGCGCGGTTTCATCGACGGATACACTGATGCGTTCCATCTCATTGACCGCGCGCGCAATCACTTCACTGCCCTGGTTCGACAGTTCGCCAGACACCTGCGATAAGCGCCGGGCTTCCTCCGCATGATCGGCAATCGAGTGAATGCTGCCGGTCATCTGCTCCACCGAGCCGGCCATCGAAGACGCTGCCTGGCTTTGCTGCGCTGAGCTCTGCGCCACACCTTGCGCATTGCGTGTGACCTGTGAACTCATTTGCCCTAGCTGGTTGGCGCTATCGATTATTTTGTGCACCAGTTGACGCAATTCTTCCTGCATATGCGCCACCGCCGCCAGCAAACTGCTGTTGTCACCTGGCGCTAGCGTTACCGACTCGTTCAGTTGCCCCGAGGCGATCCGTTTGACCACATCGGTCGTCACCTGAGGTTCCGCGCCGAGCTGGCGGAGAATCCGGCGCGTCACGGTGCCGCCCAGTGCGAGCAACAATACTAGCGCCAGCGCAACCTCAATCAGCAGTTGCCGAATCTGGGCATAGAACGCCGCATTCACGTCGTCTAAATAGATGCCGGTGCCCAGAATCCAATGCCAGCCTGGGGAGGTACTCAAATAAGAAATTTTGGGCTGAGGAGAGTCGTATCCAGGTTTTTCCCAGACATAGGCGGCAAACCCTTTGCCCTGACCTTGAGTTAGCGTCTGATCGAAGAGTTCGCCAAGATCTTTACCGGCGCCATCGTGCAGGGTATGGGCATCAACGCCGATCATCGCCGGTTTTACCCCTTGCACCACATAGTGCATATTCGCATCAAAAGCGAAGAAGTATTGCTGACCTTCATAGCGAATCGCACTCAGCGCCGACTGGGCTAAGGCACGGGCCTCTGCTTCTGGTAATTTCCCGCTGGCCGCCAGTTGTTCAAACCGCGTCACAATACTCACCGCGGACTCAACTTGGTTGCGAATTTTATCCTGGCGATCTTGCAGCATCGTCGAGCGTTGGGTGTATACGCTAAGGATGCCCAAGCCACAGATAATGATGGCGGCCATGGCCATCAGCCCCATCAGACGCGCGCGCAAACTCCATCCATTCATCTGATCCATGCCTGATCCTCATTAATGAGGCTAGCGATGCCGACCGACCGTCGTAACTAGCCCGAGGAATAGTATATATATATTAATTGGTTAGTTATTTACTATTTAATAGTAAATTAACCTACAAAACGACATAGACACAGAGTATCTGATTGATTTTTATGTACAAAAAAACCCGGCGTAAGCCGGGCGAAGTCCGTGAAACATCTTAAATCGTTGCCTACATGGTTGGCATGAAAAACTCAGCATCCAGCGAGGTCGGCCAGCGCGAGGTGACTGTTTTCACGCGGGTATAGAAACGCACACCTTCGGGTCCATGAATGGCATGGTCGCCAAACAAGGAGGCCTTCCACCCACCAAAACTATGGAAGGCCATCGGCACGGGCAACGGTACATTAACGCCCACCATGCCAACTTGAATTCGTTGCGCGAACTCGCGCGCCGCGCCGCCGCTTTTGGTGAAGATACTGGTGCCATTGGCAAATTCATGGCGATTAATCAGCTCGACCGCTTGGGAAAAATCCGCGACCCGCACGACACACAGCACGGGTCCAAAAATTTCTTCCCGATAGATCGTCATGTCTGGAGTGACATGGTCAAACAAGCTGCCGCCGAGGAAGAAACCCGCATCGCCCGCTGGATGCCGATATGCTCGGCCATCCACCACCAGACTGGCGCCCGCAGCGACACCGCTGTCGACATAGCCGCGCACCCGCTCTTGATGTTGGCGCGAAACCAGTGGGCCCATTTCAGCGCCGGCATCGTTTCCGCTGCCGATTTTTAACGCGCGCACGCGCTCGGCCAAACGCGATACCAACTCATCGGCCACGTGACCAACCGCCACGGCGACCGAGATCGCCATACAGCGCTCACCGGCGGAACCATAGGCCGCGCCCATCAGGGCTTCTACCGTCTGATCCAGATCGGCGTCAGGCATCACTACCAGATGATTTTTTGCGCCGCCCAAGGCCTGTACCCGCTTGCCATAATGCGCCCCGGTTTGGTAGATATAGCGCGCAATCGGGGTCGAGCCCACAAAGCTGAGCGCAGCCACATCGGGATGGGCCAACAATGCGTCCACCGCGACTTTGTCACCATGCACCACATTAAACACACCAGCGGGCAAGCCCGCTTCGGCCAGCAATTCAGCCATCAACATGGCTGCGGATGGATCACGCTCGGACGGCTTGAGAATAAAGCAATTGCCGCACGCCAAAGCGACGGGGAACATCCACAGAGGCACCATGGCTGGGAAGTTGAACGGTGTAATACCCGCGACCACACCCAATGGTTGGCGCAGACTGTGACTATCAACCCCTGTACCGACCTGCGCCGAGTACTCGCCCTTAAGCAGATGTGGAATCCCGCAGGCAAACTCGACCACCTCAATACCTCGCGTTACTTCACCCAAGGCATCAGGCACCAGCTTGCCGTGTTCGCGCGAAATCAGTTCAGCCAGACGCTGCTGGTTTTTCTCTAGCAGCGCCTTGAAACGAAACATCACTCTGGCGCGGCGCAGTGGTGGAGTATCCGCCCAGGCGGGAAACGCGCGTCGCGCCGCGGCCACGGTCGCCGCGACTTCCTGTTCGCTGGCGAGCGGAACGCGCGCACTCACCATCCCCGTCGTCGGATTAAAAACTTCGCCCCAACGTTCGCTGGAGCCGGCATGGCATTCGCCATAAATATAATGCGTCAATGTGTTCATTACCAATTCCTATGCTGTCTCACGAACTGCGCTGTCGATGACGCTAAACAAATGGTCGATTTGCTCGGGCTCAATAATCAACGGCGGCGATACCGCCACAATATCCCCGGTCACCCGCACCATCACCCCTTTGTCCCAGCACTTGAGGAATACATCCAACCCGCGTTGTCCCGCTTCACCGTTACGACTCTCAAGCTCGATCCCGGCAACCAGGCCCAGATTGCGCACGTCTTTAACTTTGGCGTTTTCACGCAAGCGATGCGCCGCCTGCTCAAATTGCACTGCGCTGGTCTCTGCGCGCGCGAACAACTGCTCGTCGCGATACAGATCCAGGGTCGCCAGCGCTGCGGCACAGGCCAGTGGGTGCGCCGAATAGGTGTAGCCATGCGGGAATTCAATCGCGCGCTCGGGAGCGCTCGCCATAAACGCCTGATAGATTTCTGGTTTAACCAACACCGCCCCCATCGGCACCATGCCGTTGGTTAGGCCCTTGGCGCAGGTCAGTAAATCAGGCAAAACACCAAATTTATTACTGGCCCAGTCCGCGCCAAGACGGCCAAAGCCGGTAATCACTTCATCGAAAATCAGCAAAATGCCGTATTTGTCGCAAATTTGACGCAAGCGCTGCAAATAACCCACCGGAGGCAAAATCACCCCGGTAGAGCCTTGCATCGGCTCAACAATCACCGCGGCGATGGTTGATGGGTCGTGCAGCGTCAGAATCCGGCTCTCCAATTCATCGGCGATTTCGGCGCCATGAAGTGGCAAACCCTTGCTGAAGGCATTGCGACTAATATCTAATGGATGGCGGAGATGATCCACCATTGGCACTGTGATCGGAAAATGTTTGCGATTGCCGGCAATACCACCCACAGCCAGGCCGCCAAAATTCACGCCGTGGTAGCCGCGTTCACGACCGATTAATTTGACCCGCCCCGCATCACCGCGTACACGGTGATAAGCCAAAGCCATTTTTAGCGCGGTTTCCACCGCTTCAGAACCCGAGTTAACAAAAAAAGCCTGCGTCAGACCGGTCGGCGCCATGTCAATCAGACGCGTCGCCGCTTCAAACGCTAGTGGATGCCCCATTTGAAACGGTGGCGCGTAGTCCAGGGTCGCCACTTGCCGTTGGATGGCATTCACGATAGGCGCGCGGCCATGTCCAGCATTAACACACCACAATCCGGCGGTTCCATCGAGTATTTTGCGGCCATCCGCATCGGTGTAATACATGCCTTCGGCACTCACCAGCATGCGCGGCGCGCTTTTAAAATGGCGATTAGCGGTAAAGGGCATCCATAGTGCATCCATATCCGGCAGACTCATGCGGTTCTCCTAAGCGGGCCCTTTGGGCACTGATAGGTCATAATCTATCCGCTACACCAATACAATTACATATACAGTTGCATATTATTCCAACGAACCGTACTGGCAGCCAGACCAGTACGCTTTGTCCGTAGCGACCAGACATCCCCAGAACCGAAAAAACCCGGCCTTGGCCGGGTTTGGATTTTGCCGAGAAACCGACTAGACACGGAAACGGTTAAACATCTCACGCATCTTTGACGCGGACTCGGTGAGTACCGACAAGGTGCGGTGTGCTTCTTGAATCGAGCCATCGTTATCAATAATCCGACCGTTAATGCGTTCAGTACTTTGCGCAATCATGGTGGTGGCGTTGTGCTGTTCGCTGGTAGACAGGGAAATTTCATTCATCTTGGCCATGACGTTTTGCATTGCCCCATGGATGTTGGTAATTCCCTGCACCGCGCCCTGGGTCAATTCGACCCCGCCATCCACCGAGCTGACGGTATGCTGCATATTACTGACCGCCTGACTGGTTTCTTCACGGATAGTATTCACCATGCCGGTAATTTCCAGTGTCGCCTGCGCGGTGCGTTCCGCCAGTTTGCGCACTTCATCGGCCACGACGGCAAAGCCACGTCCCATTTCACCCGCCCGCGCCGCTTCAATCGCCGCATTCAGCGCCAGCAAGTTGGTCTGGTCGGCAATATCCTTGATCACGTTGGTAATCCCGGAAATTTGTTGCGAACGATTATCCAGGGTCGACAACATGCCGGACAGACCTTTGACCGCATCGACGGTGCGCGCCATTTCATGCGAGATTTTCTCAATATTCGCGGCGCTGTCACTAGAAATTTTCCCGGTCTGATTGACCAAGTCGTCCGCCTCGTTAGCCGCGTCGGCGATATGCGAGATGCTGACAGTAATTTGCTCCAGCGTCGCGGCATTCGAACTGGATACATCAGAAATTTCGCGCGAATCCACCGCCATGCGCTCGACAGTGGTACCGACGGACTCTACGCCGCCGATCACCCGATCAGCCTCGATCTTGACCGCCTGAAACATCTTTTGCAGGTGGTCAATAAACGTATTGAACGCAGTAGCGGTTTGCGCGATTTCATCTTGCCCACTGACCTCAATGCGCCGGGTCAAATCACCTTGGCCTTGCGAGATTTCCAGCATCGCATGGCTCAAGCGTTGCAAACCCTTCAGCATACCGGCCAGAACCATACTGGCAATCGGCACCAGAACGATGAGCGCCACCACCACAATCGCCATGATGGTTAACAGAACATCCAGCATCGGCTGAGAAACCACCGAGGTGTCCATTGCAACACCCATGAGCCAGTTGGTGCCATCTACTGGAACGATTTGCACATACTTGGACTGACCGTCCATTTGTACTTCTTGGGTCTCGCCACTAGCAGCGGCGGCATTCAGTCGGTCAGCGGTAAGGTCCGGCGCACTATTGGTCAAGGGCTTGAGTGTCAGTTGCTGATTCGGGTGCGCAATCACATTGCCGCTGGTATCGACCAGAAATGCATAGCCATTGCCGCGCAACTTGATCGACAAAACTGTCTTGACCAAGTTGTCGATGAAGATATCCCCGCCGACCACGGCCTTAAGCGCGCCACCGCTCATGACCGGAGAAACAAAGGTTAGGCACAGTTTACCAGTATCAAAATCAGTGTACGGGGCGGTGACACCGGGCTTACCGAGCTCCACTGCCATTTTGTACCATGGGCGCGCGGCGGGATCGTAGCCGACCGCCTGCTTATGCCCATCGGAATACACAATATGGTGGTCAGCGAAGCCAATATAGGTAATAGCAAAACCGCCCCCCTCTTTCTGATGCGCCAGCGACGCAACCGGGTCGGTGCTATCGGCCATGCCATTACCTGAAATCACACTAGCAAGTCGATCGCCATACCAGTTCTTAACAAAGGTACTGTAGCCATGCGCGGTGCCTGATAATTCATGGTCAACCCCAGCGACCATACCGCTTTTCATTTGACCATAGACCAGCGCGGCGATGACCAGACTCACAAGTGCCATCAAAACCGCAACGAAAACGATCAGCTTAACTTTCAATGACCGCATAATGAGTTCCCCCTCAGGTGTTTCATCTTATGTTTTCTACCCCGATAGACTTCCCAGCGTCTCCTATCGATATAGCTCAATACACATGCATTATGCTATATAGCACGATATGCTGGCATATACGGATGTTAATTATTTGTAACATTTGAATGTTAATTTTTCAAGCAAACGATTAAGTTAGTCATTTTGCATATATCGAGCTACCACTGATGAAAATTAGCGCCACCCCCCCCTTAACACGGGTGGAGACCATCCTACAAAATATCGTCAGCGCCATTGAAACAGGCAGGCTGCCCCCAGGGACAAGGCTGCCATCGATCCGACGACAGGCACTCGCCCGTGGCGTCAGTCCATTTACAGTGGTAGAGGTTTACGACCGACTTGCCGCACAAGGCTATGTGCAATCACGTCGTGGATCTGGGGTATTTGTACTGGCGCGGGAACGCAGCGAGGCGAAGCCAAAGGTAATATTGGAAGAATTACCGGTAGACGAACACTGGCTACTACACAATGTGTATAACCTGCCAGGGAAATATTTACCCGTAGGTTGCGGCTGGCTTCCAGGTGATTGGTACGATACGACGGCGCAACACCGCGCATTGCGTACACTGGCTCGCGATGCCAGCATCAGCTCTGAATATGGCGACCCACAGGGTTTTCTGGCTTTGCGCCATCACTTGGCACGACAATTAACCGAGCAAGACATCACCGTCGACGCCAGCAATATCGTCTTGACCCAAGGTGCCAGCAGTGCGTTAAACATTGTCGCCGCGAGTGTGGCGCGACCAGGTGACACGGTGTTTGTGGATGACCCGGGCTATTGCAATTTGCTCTCCAGCCTGACTTTCCAAGGCTTCAATGTGGTGGGCGTTCCATGGAGTGAGCTTGGTCCAGATACCAAGGTGCTTACCGACCTGTTACTTCAGTACCGCCCACGGGTATTCTTCACAAATCCATGGCTGCAAAATCCAACTGGCGCGAGTTACAACACCCATACCGCTCATCAGGTTCTTAAACTAGCGGAGCAGTACGATTTTTTACTAGTAGAAGATAATGTATCCGCCGATCTAGCCAATGCAAGGCAAACCACGCTGGCGGCACTTGATGGCCTATCGCGGGTCATTTACATTGGAAGCTTTTCTAAGTCGGTATCACCCGCGCTAAGGGTCGGTTTTATTGCGGCGCAAAGTACCTGGATTGAAAAACTGGTGCGCTACAAGATGATGTCTGGGCTAACCACACCAGAGATCAATGAAAGAATTACTCTAGAAATTTTACAAGAAAGTCGCTTCCGCAAGCAGATGGATAAGCTGCGAGATCGATTGGCGCAAGCACAATTTAACGCTGCGCAGCGCTTTGACGGGCTCGGCTGGGAATTATTTACCCGCCCGCAAAATGGGCTATTCATATTGGCCAAACCTCCAGGCAAACCCGACAGTCTGGCTATGGCTCAACAGGCAAGGCAGAGCGGTATCTTATTGGCACCTGGCAAGTTGTTCCGACCCTATGGTCAGGAGGCGAGCTGGTTACGTTTCAATGTGGCTTATTGCCAAGATCCGGCATTATGGCGTTTTTTAGAAACAATTCGTTAGCACGCGGTTATGTACACGAGGTAAACCATGCAACTGACTTCCCTATTTGTCCACCCCCTTAAGTCTGGTCGCGGTATCGAGTATCACCGCGCATTCGCAAGCTTCCAGGGCTTGCTTCATGACCGTGAATGGGTGCTGATTGATGCCGATGGCACCTGCATTACAGCGCGTACCGTGCCGCAAATGGTTCTTATCGAGACTGTTCTTTTGCCAGGAGCTGCGCTATTTAAATTCCCGGGTAAAGAGCCAATACTGGCGATGAGTACCCAGTACCATAGAGAGGTTGAGGCCCAGATATGGCGCGACCGTTTTGTCGCCTACCATGGTGATAGCCAGGTAGACGCCTGGTTTTGCGAAGCACTACAGACCCCATGTCGTCTTTGTTGGCTAGGTCTAAAATCTACACGCCAACAAATTGACGGTCCGCATGAATTATCGTTTGCCGACGGCTATCCATATTTACTACTTAACCAGGCCTCACTATTAGACCTGAACCAGCAATTGAAAACACCGGTGACACTGCGCCACTTCCGACCAAACCTGACCATTAGTGGCGCCACGGCCTTCGAAGAAGATGAGTGGAAATCTCTGCGTATTGGCGAGGTGATTTTTGACGTGACGCTCCCTTGCACCCGATGCATCTTAACCACAGTCGATCCTGATCTAGGAACCAAAAACGCACACGACGAACCGTTGGCTACTCTACAGCGGACGCGAATGAAAGACGAAGGTATTTGCTTCGGAGTTAACTTAGTTGCGCGCAATGAAGGGGTACTGCGAGTGGGTGATGAGATGGAGATACTGGAAACGAATTACGAGTTTTAAGTGCAATGATGTCATGCGTGTAGCACAAAATAAAACAGCCAGTCCCGTGGGACTGGCTGTTTCTTAACGACTGACGATTAGTCTGCCGATTCGTCCGCTGCAACCACGCTATCAGCGCGGTCAACCAGCTCAACCAGAGCCAGAGGTGCATTATCGCCCTTGCGGAAGCCGCACTTCAGGATACGCAGGTAGCCACCATTACGGGTAGCAAAACGCGGTCCCAGTACGTCAAAAAGCTTTACAACGATGTCGCGATCACGAGTACGGTCAAAAGCCAGGCGGCGATGAGCCAGCGAAGGTTCTTTACCCAAAGTGATCAACGGCTCTGCCACACGACGCAGTTCCTTGGCCTTCGGCAGCGTGGTCACGATAGCTTCGTGACGCAGCAGCGAGTTAGCCATGTTACGTAGCATCGCCAGACGATGGCTGGTCGTGCGGTTCAGTTTACGATTACTGTAACGATGACGCATTAATAATGTCCTTTATTCTCAAACCTTACGGCTTTTTCGAAAAGCCTTTTGGCTTTAACAAAAGCCTCAGGCTTTTCACGAAAGCCTTACGGCTTCTCTAGCCCTGCCGGCGGCCAATTCTCCAGCTTCATACCCAGAGTCAGGCCTTTGGAGGCGAGAACTTCTTTAATCTCGTTGAGAGATTTACGGCCTAGATTTGGCGTCTTGAGCAATTCAGTCTCAGTACGTTGAATCAAATCACCGATGTAATAGATGTTCTCTGCCTTCAGGCAGTTCGCCGAGCGAACCGTCAGTTCAAGATCGTCAACCGGTCGCAGCAAGATCGGATCGATCGGCGGCGCCTTTTCAACGACTTCTTCAACCGCAGTACCCTGGAGATCAGCAAAGATCGACAGCTGATCAATCAAGATGCGTGCAGCACTACGCACGGCCTGTTCAGGTTCCAGAACGCCATTGGTCTCAATATCGAGAACCAGGCGGTCCAGATCGGTACGTTGCTCAACACGGGCGCTTTCAACTGCATAACTCACGCGGCGAACCGGCGAGAAAGAAGCGTCCATCTGAATAGTACCGATTGAACGGTTGTCATCACGATTGGACCGAACCGAGACGGGCTGATAGCCACGACCTTTTTCGACCTTGATTTCCAGGTCGATTTTGCCGCCAACGGCAAGATGACAAATCACGTGGTCGGGATTAATCACCTCTACATCGTGCGGCAACTCGATATCGCCAGCCAAAACAGCGCCCTCGCCCTCTTTACGGAGGGTAAGAACGACGCTGTCACGACCATGCAGCTTAAGCACCACACCCTTAAGGTTTAGCAGGATATCAACAACATCCTCGCGTACACCATCAAGTGCGGAGTACTCATGCAAGACGCCAGCGATGGTCACTTCGGTCGGGGCATAACCCGGCATCGACGAAAGCAGGATGCGACGCAGCGAATTGCCCAAAGTATGGGCATAGCCACGCTCAAACGGCTCCATCGACACTCGCGCATGCGTCGCCGAGATCGGTTGTACGTCGATGAGTCGAGGTTTCAGAAATTCCGAAGCGCTGTTTTGCATAGTCATTCCCTAAAAGCTAGCGATTACTTGGAGTAGAATTCCACAACGAGCTGTTCGTTGATATCGCTAGACAGTTCGGAACGTTCCGGAGCGCTCTTGTAAACGCCTTCCATCTTCTTCGAATCAACAGCAACCCAGGACGGGAAACCGCTCTGCTCAGCCAAAGACAGCGCCTCAGCAACGCGAGCCTGTTTCTTAGCCTTTTCACGAACGGATACAACGTCGCCAGTCTTGACCTGGAAAGACGGAATATTCACAACCTGACCATTAACCACAATGGCCTTATGGCTGACCAACTGACGCGATTCCGCGCGAGTGGAGCCAAAGCCCATGCGATAAACAACATTGTCGAGACGCGACTCGAGCAACTTCAGCAGGTTTTCGCCAGTGGAGCCCTTGCGACGCACAGCTTCCGCAAAGTAATTGCGGAACTGACGCTCAAGAACGCCGTAAATACGGCGAATCTTTTGTTTTTCACGCAGCTGTACACCGTAGTCGGACAGACGGCTCTTACGAGCGCCATGTTGACCAGGGATGCTGTCCAATTTGCACTTAGAATCAAGTGCTCTACGCGCGCTCTTCAGGAAGAGATCCGTGCCTTCGCGGCGCGCGAGTTTACATGTCGGGCCGATATAACGTGCCATGTCTCACTCTCTCCGAATTAAATACGACGTTTTTTGGGCGGACGGCAACCGTTGTGCGGTACCGGCGTCACGTCGGAGATGCTGGTGATTTTAAATCCCAGCGCGTTGAGTGCACGAACAGCGGATTCACGACCCGGGCCTGGACCCTTGATGCGAACTTCGAGGTTCTTAACACCATATTCTTGGGCAACTTTACCAGCGTGCTCTGCCGCTACTTGAGCAGCAAAGGGTGTACTTTTGCGCGAGCCCTTAAAACCAGCGCCGCCAGAGGTAGCCCAAGACAGTGCATTGCCTTGACGGTCAGTGATAGTGATGATGGTATTGTTAAACGAAGCGTGCACATGCACGATACCTTCGCTAACACTCTTGCGCACTTTTTTACGTACACGGACAGCTGTGTTTGCTTTAGCCATTATCTGTGTTCCTTAGGTTACTTCTTGCCGGCAATCGCTTTGCGCGGGCCCTTGCGGGTACGAGCATTGGTACGAGTGCGTTGACCGCGGCACGGCAAACCACGACGATGACGCAGACCGCGGTAGCAGCCCATGTCCATTAGTCGCTTAATGCTCATGGTGACTTCGCGTCGCAGATCACCTTCAGTGGTGAACTTAGACACTTCTACACGCAGAGCTTCCATTTCAGCTTCGGTCAAATCTTTGACTTTCGTCGCAGAGTTAACACCAGCGGCAACACAAATCTGTTGCGCGCGGGTTTGACCGACACCGAAAATTGCCTGCAGGCCGATAACGGCATGTGCATGATTGGGGATGTTTACCCCTGCAATACGGGCCATTCTCTTTCCTTAAGCCTTACGACCTTGAAAAGGTTGCGATTGTAACACGCAATAACAGGACTAACAAACTTAGCCTTGTCTTTGCTTGTGACGTGGGTCGGTGCAGATCACGCGTACTACGCGATTGCGCCGGATAATTTTGCAGTTACGGCAAATTTTCTTTACCGAAGGCTGTACTCGCATTTCAGTTCCTTTCAATCTCTAAAAGAGCGAGTGCGTCATTTCGCACGGAACACGATACGGGCTCGAGTCAAGTCATAGGGGGTTAATTCCACAGTAACTTTATCGCCAGGAAGGATGCGGATATAGTGCATCCGCATCTTGCCTGAAATATGCCCGAGCACCTCGTGCCCATTCTCCTCAAGCTTGACCCTGAACGTTGCGTTAGGCAGCGTTTCAAGGACCACGCCTTGCATCTGGATAGTATCTTCCTTAGCCATATGACCCAGTGTCTACTCGTGTATCAGCGGGAGAGCGCATTGCCTTTGAAGTTAGCCTTCTTCAGCAAGCCCTCATACTGGTGAGACAAAACGTAGGATTGAACCTGCGCCATAAAGTCCATGGTAACCACGACAATAATCAGTAGTGATGTACCGCCGAAGTAGAACGGAACGTTCCACTTTAGCACGAGAAACTCAGGCAACAAGCAAACCAACGTAATATAAATCGCCCCGATAAGCGTCAACCGTAAGGTGATCTTCTCAATGTAACGAGAAGTTTGCTCACCAGGACGATAACCTGGGATAAACGCACCGCTCTTCTTCAAGTTATCAGCCGTCTCTTTCGGGTTAAACATCAACGCCGTATAGAAATAGCAGAAGAAGATAATCGCAGCCGAATACAGCAGGACATAGACTGGCTGACCTGGATGTAACTTATCAGCAACACTCTTCATCCATCCGAGACCATCCGTATTACCAAACCAACCCAAAGCGGTGGCGGGAAACAGAATGATGCTCGATGCAAAAATCGGCGGAATCACCCCAGCCATATTGAGCTTGAGCGGCAAATGCGAACTCTGGCCCTGCATGACGCGATTACCAACTTGCCGTTTGGCGTAGTTCACTAGTACTTTTCGTTGGCCGCGCTCTACAAACACAACCAGATAAGTTACCAGCAAAACACCGACAAACAACACGACAGCAAACAAAAGGGGCAGCGAACCTTGACTGGTCAGAGTCAGGGTTTTTCCGATAGCCGCAGGCACCCCAGATGCGATACCGGCACAGATAATCAGAGAAATACCGTTACCGATACCTCGCTCAGTGATCTGCTCGCCCAGCCACATCAAGAACATGGTGCCAGTCACCAAAGTGACCAAGGTCGTGAGATAAAACTCCCACTGCGCAGACACCACCAGGTTAGGCTGCTTATAAAGCATTACCGCGATACCGAAACTCTGAAACGAGGCCAGCACCACCGTTGCGTAACGTGTGTATTGGGTTACCTTGCGACGCCCCGCCTCGCCTTCTTTCTTCAGCTGCTTAAGACTGGGGATAACCTCAGCCGCAAGCTGCAAAATAATCGAAGCCGAAATATACGGCATGATGCCCAGGGCAAATACCGTAAATCGGGACAGGGCGCCCCCCGAGAACATGTTAAACATGTCGAGGAGCCCCGTCTGCGACGTGCGGAACAACTTCGCTAGTTCGGCAGGATTGATCCCGGGAACCGGAATATGTGCACCAACACGAAATACGATCAACGCACCAAGCAAGAACCAGATGCGGTTTTTAAGATCGCCAAATTTATTGGCATTTGCCACTAGAGAAGTATTCGCCACGTACGTGCGCCTTATTCAACAATACTGCCGCCAGCGGCTTCGATTGCGGCACGAGCACCGGCCGTAGTGGCCAGACCGCGCAGCGTCAAAGCACGCTCAACCTTACCGGACAGGACTACCTTGGCGGAAGTCGCCAGGGTATTCACCACACCAGCTTGCTTGAGAGCGAGCAGATCGATTTCATCAACAGGCATCAGATTCAGTTCGGACAAGCGAACTTCAGCAATCTTGCCAGCCGTCAGGGATTTGAAACCACGCTTAGGCAAGCGACGTTGCAACGGCATTTGACCGCCTTCGAAGCCAACCTTGTGGAAACCACCCGCACGACTCTTTTGACCCTTGTGACCGCGGCCGCAAGTCTTGCCCAGGCCGCTGCCGATACCACGGCCTACGCGACGCTTGGCATGCTTGGCGCCTTCACCCGGATTAATGGTGTTCAGCAACATCTCTTAGCCCTCGCATTTCAGCAGGAAGCTGATCTTGTTGATCATCCCCCGGTTTTCAGGCGTATCGATCACTTCCACGGTCTGACGGATCTTTTTAAGACCCAGACCACGGGCGCAGGCCCGTTGAGACTCCAGACGTCCAATCAGACTTTTCACCAGAGTCACCTTTACGGTTTTGGCGTTAGTCATGATTAGCCCCCAGAATTTCTTCAACGGTCAACCCACGCTTGGCAGCGATTTGCGCCGGAACATAGATTTTCGCCAAACCATCCAGCGTAGCGCGAACCACGTTGTAAGGATTGGTGGAACCTTGGATCTTAGCGGATACGTTACGCACACCCATAGCTTCGAAAATTGCGCGCATCGGGCCACCAGCCTTAACACCCGAGCCATCCTTGGCCGGTTGCATCAGGACGGTAGTAGCACCGTGCTTGCCTTGAACGGCGTGATGCAGAGTGCCATTTTTCAGCGGAATTTTCACCAGGTTGCGACGTGCTTGTTCCATTGCCTTCTGTACGGCGACCGGCACTTCCTTCGAGCGACCTTTGCCCATGCCGATACCACCGTCGCCATCACCCACTACGGTGAGAGCGGAGAAAGCCATAATGCGACCGCCCTTCACCACTTTGGTGACGCGGTTGACGCTGATCATTTTCTCGACCAGACCGTCGCCACGATCTTCCATTTCGTGCTTAGCCATTCTTCACTCCGAATTAGAATACCAGACCGTGTTCGCGGGCTGCATCGGCCAGTGCCTTGATACGACCGTGGTATTTAAACCCCGAACGGTCGAAGGACACGGTTTCGATGCCGGCTGCCTTAGCTTTTTCAGCAATACGCTTGCCTATGACAGCCGCAGCGTTCACGTTGCCACCATTGGTGAGCTCGGTGCGCACTTCGACTTCCAGGGAGGAAGCGCTTGCAAGTACTTTGCCGCGAGTCTCGTCAATGATCTGAGCGTAAATGTGGCAGTTGGTGCGATATACAGTGAGACGCACCTTCTTGAGCTCCGCAATCCGAGCACGGGTTTTGCGTGCACGGCGGAGTCGAGTTTGTTTCTTGTCCATATCAGGGCCTCAGTTACTTCTTCTTGGTCTCTTTCAGAACCACGACCTCGTCGGAATAGCGCACACCCTTGCCCTTGTACGGTTCCGGAGAACGGTAAGCACGGATTTCAGCGGCTACTTGACCGACTTGTTGCTTGTCGGCGCCCTTGATGAGGATCTCGGTCTGAGTCGGAGTTTGCACAGTCACACCGGCGGGCATTTTATGCACGACAGGGTGAGAGAAACCCAGAGAAAGGTTTAGAGCTTCACCCTGAGCCTGGGCACGATAACCCACGCCAACCAGAGTCAGCTTCTTTTCGAAGCCTTTGCTCACACCTTGGACCATGTTGTTGAGAAGCGCACGCAACGTGCCAGACATGGCACGAGCGAACTTACTGTCATTCTTGGCTGCGAAGGTCAGCTGGCCATTGTCCAGTTTGACATCCACTTCACCGCACAGCGCGGTGCTGAGGGTGCCAAGGGAGCCCTTAACGCTCACCTCGGTTGCATTGAACTTAACTTCAACGCCGGCCGGGATCGCTACAGGATTCTTAGCTACGCGAGACATTACACCCCCCCCTTACGCCACGATGCAGAGCAGTTCACCACCGATGCCGGCAGCTCGTGCCTTGCGATCAGTCATCACACCCCTAGAGGTGGACAAGATGGCTACGCCCAGGCCATTCATGACCTTCGGAATTTCAGTAGTGCCCTTGTACACACGCAGACCAGGGCGGGATACGCGCTCAATGCGCTCAATCACCGGACGGCCAGCATAGTACTTGAGCTGGATATCGAGAACTGGCTTCTTGTCTTCGCCGGCAACGGCGAAGTCTTCGATGTAGCCCTCTTCTTTAAGTACCTGCGCAAGTGCCGCCTTCAACTTCGAAGAAGGCATGGCAACAGCGGTTTTTGCCGCACGTTGGCCATTGCGGATGCGGGTCAACATGTCGGAAATAGGATCATGCATGCTCATTTATATGTCTCCTATTACCAGCTGGCCTTGACAATCCCTGGGATCTCGCCTTTGAGGGCGATCTCACGGAGCTTGTTACGACCAAGACCGAATTTACGGAACACACCACGCGGACGACCGGTAATTGCGCAGCGACGACGCTGACGCACCGGGCTAGCGTTACGCGGCATTTGCTGGAGCTTCAGCCGTGCCGCAAAACGCTCTTCTTCCGTGCAGTTCTGGTTGTTGATGATTGCAAAGAGTTCTTCACGCTTCGGGGCAAATTTCTTCGCCAGCGCTACACGCTTCGCTTCACGGTTAATCAGTGCAAGTTTCGCCATGGACTTAACCCTTGAACGGGAATTTGAAAGCTGCCAGCAATGCGCGGGCTTCTTCGTCAGTCTTCGCCGTAGTCGTAATGGTAATGTTCATACCGCGCAGCGCATCAATCTTATCGTACTCAATTTCCGGGAAGATGATTTGCTCGCGCACGCCCATGTTGAAGTTACCGCGACCGTCAAAAGACTTAGCGGAAACACCACGGAAGTCGCGTACGCGCGGCAGCGCGATGGTGACCAGGCGATCGAAGAACTCATACATCCGTTCGCGGCGCAGCGTAACTTTGCAGCCGATCGGATAGTGGTCGCGAATTTTGAAGCCTGCGATCGATTTGCGAGCAGTGGTCACCACCGGCTTTTGGCCGGACAGTTTCGTCATGTCGCTTACGGCGTGTTCCATTACCTTTTTATCGGCAACAGCTTCGCCCACACCCATATTCAGGGTGATTTTTTCGATACGCGGGACTTCCATGATCGACTTGTAGCCGAACTTTTCCATCAAGCTCGGCGCAACGGTGTCTTTGTAGAAATCGTGGAGACGTGCCATATTGATTCCTTACGCCCCGATGACTTCGCCAGAAGACTTGAACACGCGCACCTTACGGCCGTCTTCAAGAGTCTTGAAGCCCACGCGGTCAGCTTTTTGGCTAGCCGGATTGAAAATAGCCACGTTGGACACGTTGACCGGCATTGTTTTTTCAACAATACCACCAGCGACGCCACGGATCGGATTCGGCTTTTGGTGTTTTTTTACCAAGTTCACGCCTTCGACGAAAATCTTTTCGTCCAGGACGCGCAACACGGCACCACGTTTGCCTTTGTCTTTGCCGGTGATTACTACGATTTCATCACCCTTGCGAATTTTGCGCATGTGTTCCCCTTACAGCACTTCAGGAGCCAGCGAAACGATCTTCATGAAGCGCTCAGTACGCAGTTCACGCGTTACTGGCCCGAAGATACGAGTGCCAATTGGCTCGAGCTTGTTGTTGAGCAACACAGCCGCATTGCCGTCGAATTTGATCAACGAGCCATCCGGACGACGAACGCCTTTAGCCGTGCGTACAACGACTGCGTTGTATACATCGCCTTTTTTGACGCGTCCGCGCGGAGCTGCATCTTTGATGCTCACCTTGATGATGTCGCCTACGCCAGCGTAGCGACGCTTGGAGCCACCCAGCACCTTGATGCACATAACTGCGCGTGCGCCGGTGTTGTCAGCGACCTCAAGAACGGTCTGCATTTGAATCATTTAATGATTACCTTTCTATCCAACTTATCCCGTCACTTTCTTCCGTGATTACGCTAACTGAATACGCTAACGATCACAGACGAAACGCCGCAAATATAAATTGCGGCGTGTCAAACGGCCAGTCTTGGACCCCGTAAGGGCAGAATCCCACCTTAAATGTTAAGGTGGGAAAACGGCCATTATACAGAGGAGCGAACCCCTCTGCAAGCTTTACACTTGACGAGATTTCTCGACCAGCGCAGTTACTACCCACGACTTGGTCTTGGACAACGGACGCGACTCGCTAATAATGACTAAATCGCCAGTCTTGTACTCGTTGTTCTCGTCGTGCGCATGGAACTTATTGGAACGACGGATGATTTTGCCGTAAGTCGGGTGCTTAACTTTGCGCTCGACCAGAACGGTTACGGTCTTGTCCATCTTATCGCCAACCACTTTGCCGGCCAGCGTGCGTACCACTTTGGTTTCGCTCATCTTAAGCAGCCTTATCGTGCAGAACAGTACGGACACGAGCGATGTCGCGGCGCACTTTCTTCATTTCACTATTTTTGGCGAGCTGCTGGGTGGCGTGCTGCATACGCAGCGCAAACTGGGCCTTCAGAAGGCTGAGCAGTTCTGCCTTCAGCTCGTCCACGTTTTTCGCTCTCAGTTCGGACGCTTTCATTACTGACCTACCTGTCTAATCACAAATACAGTCGGGATCGGCAACTTGGCTGCGGCCAAACGGAAAGCTTCGCGAGCAAGCTCTTCGGTAACGCCGTCCATTTCGTACAGCATTTTGCCAGGCTGAATTTCAGCAACGTAATATTCCGGAGCACCTTTACCATTACCCATGCGAACTTCGGCAGGTTTAGCGGTAATCGGTTTATCCGGGAAAATACGGATCCAAATCCGGCCACCACGCTTGATGTGCCGGGTCATGGCGCGACGAGCGGCTTCGATCTGACGCGCAGTCAGACGTCCACGGCCAAGCGCCTTAAGACCGAACTCACCAAAGCTCACTTTGTTGCCACGGGTAGCGATACCCGTGTTGCGGCCTTTTTGCTGTTTACGGTACTTGAGTCTAGTTGGCTGCAGCATTGCGAGCGCCCTTTCTCACTTTCTTCTCGGGAGCGGAAGTCGGAGTCTGCGATGCTGCCAGGCCGGTCTTCAACTCACCTTTGTAGATCCACACCTTGATACCGATAATGCCATAGGTCGTCTTAGCTTCAGACGTGGCATATTCAACATCGGCACGCAAGGTATGCAACGGAACGCGACCTTCTCGGTACCATTCGCTACGCGCGATATCGATACCATTCAGACGGCCCGAACTCATGATCTTGACACCCAGAGCACCCATGCGCATTGCATTTTGCATGGAACGCTTCATCGCGCGACGGAACATCACACGCTTTTCCAGCTGCGATGCGATACCGTCGGCAATGATTTGGGCATCCAGCTCAGGCTTGCGAACTTCTTCGATGTTCACATGCACTGGCACGCCCAGGCGCTTTTGCAGCTCTTGCTTCAAGATCTCGATGTCTTCGCCCTTCTTGCCAATCACCACACCCGGACGGGCGCTGTGAATGGTAATACGAGCGGACTTCGCCGGACGCTCGATGGTCACACGACCAACCGAGGCGTGAGCCAGGCGCTTCTTCAAGAACTCGCGAACTTCGATGTCCTGCTTCAACATAACCGGGAAATTCTGGCTGTTGGCGTACCACTTCGAAGCCCAATTTTTAGTAACGGCAAGACGGAATCCCGTCGGATGAATCTTCTGACCCATTTCTTACCCCTTAATTGCCCACGGTCAACATGATGTGGCAGGTCTGCTTTTCGATCTTGTTGCCTCGACCTTTAGCACGAGCCGTGAAACGCTTCAGGCTCGGTCCCTTGTCCACGAAAATGGCCGCCACCTTCAAGGTGTCGATGTCCGCGCCTTCGTTATGCTCTGCGTTGGCAATAGCCGACTCAAGGAGCTTCTTGACCAGAACTGCGCCTTTTTTAGGGCAGAAAGTCAAAATATTCAGGGCTTCATCCACGGACTTGCCGCGAACCAAATCAGCCACCAGACGGCCCTTCTGTGCCGACAGGCGAACGCTTTTCAGATATGCAGATACTCTCATCGCTTCACCTTACTTCTTCTTCGCCTTCTTATCAGCCGCATGGCCTTTGAAGGTACGAGTCAGCGAGAATTCGCCCAGTTTGTGGCCGACCATGTTTTCAGAAACATAGACCGGTACGTGGGTGCGACCGTTGTGCACAGCGATAGTCAGACCAATGAAATCCGGCAGGATGGTCGAACGACGCGACCAGGTCTTGATCGGACGTTTGTCACTGGTCGCACGCGCCGCGTCCACCTTCTTCAGAAGGTGAAGATCAACAAACGGGCCTTTTTTTTGCGAACGTGCCATAAGTCAATTACCCTTTAGTGGAATAGCGACGGCGTACGATCATATTGTCGGTACGCTTGTTGCGACGGGTACGATAGCCCTTGGTCGGAGTGCCCCACGGGCTTACCGGTACTCGACCAGTGCCTGTACGGCCTTCGCCACCACCATGCGGGTGATCGACCGGATTCATGACCACGCCACGCACCGTTGGGCGGATACCGCGCCAACGATTTGCACCGGCCTTGCCGATCTTTCTCAGGTTGTGCTCTTCGTTACCCACTTCACCAACGGTAGCTCGGCAATCAACGTGTACCTTGCGGATTTCACCCGAACGCAGACGCAACTGAGCGTAGATGCCTTCGCGGGCCAACAGCATGGCCGACGTACCAGCGGAACGCACCATTTGCGCGCCGCGGCCTGGTTGCATTTCCACGCAATGAATCGTGGTACCGACCGGGATATTACGGATCGGCAATGCATTACCAGCACGGATCGGAGCTTCAGCGCCGGACAACAGCACGGTACCTTCGCTCACACCGCGCGGAGCGATGATGTAGCGACGTTCGCCGTCTGCGTAGCACAACAGTGCCAGGTGCGCCGAGCGGTTAGGATCGTACTCAAGACGTTCGACCTTAGCCGGGATACCGTCCTTATCGCGACGGAAGTCAACGATACGGTAGTGTTGTTTGTGACCACCGCCGCGGTGACGCGTGGTGATATGGCCGTTGTTATTACGACCGCCGGTCGAACTTTTCTTTTCGACCAACGACGCCAGCGGGGCACCTTTATGCAGGTTCGGGTGTACAACCTTCACCACTGCACGGCGACCGGCCGAAGTCGGTTTTACTTTAACGATAGGCATGCTCTATCTCCTCACTGAGCGGCCGCGCCGGCCAGATCAATTTCCTGACCTTGCACCAGGCTCACGTAAGCCTTCTTCCAATCCTTGCGACGACCATTCATGCGGCCAAAACGCTTGGTTTTGCCCTTAACATTCACGGTAGACACACCCTCGACCTGCACGTTGAACAACAGCTCAACTGCGGCCTTGATTTCGGGCTTGGACGCGTCGGTAGTCACACGGAAAACCACTTGCTGGTTCTTCTCGGACACCATCGTGCTCTTTTCAGAGACAATCGGAGCAAGAATGACTTGCATCAGACGTTCTTGATTCATGCCCATTGCTCCTCAAGTTGCTTCACGGCATCGCGTGTGATCACAATTTTCTTGAAACGCAGCAGGCTATACGGATCAGCCTGTTGAGCTTCGATCACCAGCACGTTCGGCAGGTTGCGCGACGAGAGATAGAGGTTTTCGTCCAGCTCTTTGGTAATGAACAGGGCTTGTTCAACGCCCATGGACTTCACCAAACCTACGAATTCCTTGGTTTTCGGCGATTCAACAGTCAAGCTGTCAACCACGATCAGACGTTCGTCACGAACCAGCTGGGACAGAATAGCTGCCATGCCCGCGCGGAACATCTTACGGTTAACTTTATGGCTGAAGTTTTCATCCGGCTTGTTCGGAAATGCGCGACCACCGCCACGCCAGATCGGCGAGGATGTCATACCGGAACGGGCACGGCCAGTCCCCTTTTGACGCCACGGTTTCTTAGTGGAGTGATGCACTTCCGCACGGGTCAACTGGGAACGGTTACCGCTACGCGCATTCGCTAGGAAGGCGGTAACAACCTGATGCACCAGGGACTCGTTATAATCACGGCCGAAAAGGGTCTCGGACGCTTGCAGGCCTTCAACAGCCTGACCTTGGGTATTGATAACTTTCAATTCCATCACGCACCCGCCTTCACGCTAGGACGTACGACAACGTTGCCGTTCTTGGCGCCGGGCACTGCACCCTTAACCAGAACCAGCTGACGCTCAACGTCAATCCGAACAATCTCAAGGCACTGCACCGTGCTCCTGACGTTACCGTACTGACCAGCCATTTTCTTACCCGGAAATACGCGACCCGGATCTTGAGCTTGGCCGATGGAACCCGCGGAATTATGCGAACGCGAGTTACCATGCGATGCACGGTTGGACGAGAAGTTATGGCGCTTGATGGCACCGGAAAAACCCTTACCTTTAGAAGAACCGGTCACATCAACCAGTTGACCTTCTTGGAAAATTTCCACGGTAATGGAGTCGCCGGATTTAAAACCGGACAACTGTTCAGCAGACAACGTGAATTCGCTGATTCCACGACCGGCTTCTACGCCCGCCTTGGAGAAGTGACCGGCAGCAGCCTTGGTCACACGATTTGCACGGCGCACGCCGAACGTCACTTGAACGGCCGTATAGCCGTCCACCTCTGGGGTTTTGATTTGCGTGACGCGATTTGCAGACATGTCCAGCACAGTTACCGGGATGGACGCGCCATCTTCAGCAAAAATGCGGGTCATGCCGACTTTGCGACCGACAAGACCTAAACTCATGTTTATTTCCTTTTGCAGGTGCCGATTACGATTGACCGGCATACAAAAACAAAAGCAGACTCGCCAAAATGGCGAGTCCGCAAATGTATCATAGAAAACTCAAGAAACGCAAGCACTTAGATTGCTTGCACCCTGAGTCCCCCTAGATTACTGCAGCTTGATTTCCACATCCACACCGGCGGGCAGATCGAGCTTCATCAAAGCGTCGACAGTTTTGTCGGTCGGATCGATGATGTCCATCAGGCGCAAGTGGGTGCGAATTTCCAACTGATCGCGCGAGGTTTTATTGACGTGCGGCGAACGCAGTACGTCAAAACGCTCAATCTTGGTCGGCAGCGGAATCGGGCCCTTAACAACGGCACCGGTACGCTTGGCGGTTTCAACAATTTCTTCAGCCGAACGGTCGATCAGGTTGTAATCGAAAGCTTTCAGGCGGATACGGATTTTTTGGCTCTGCATTATAGCTTCCTAATTACTTGATGATCTTGGCTACAACGCCGGCGCCGACGGTGCGACCACCTTCGCGAATTGCGAAGCGCAGACCTTCTTCCATCGCGATCGGGGCGATCAGTTCTACCGTGATGCTTACATTGTCACCCGGCATTACCATTTCCACGCCTTCGCCCAGCGAAACTGCGCCGGTCACGTCGGTGGTGCGGAAATAGAACTGCGGACGATAGTTAGCAAAGAACGGAGTATGACGACCGCCTTCTTCCTTCGACAGAACATACACTTCAGCCGTGAACGTAGTGTGCGGGTTGATTGAACCCGGCTTGGCCAATACTTGACCGCGCTCTACGTCTTCGCGCTTGGTACCGCGCAGCAGAACACCCACGTTGTCACCCGCTTGACCTTGGTCCAGCAGCTTACGGAACATTTCAACGCCGGTGCAGGTCGTCTTCGTCGTCGGCTTGATGCCCACGATTTCGATTTCTTCACCCACTTTAACCACGCCGCGTTCGATACGACCGGTCACAACCGTACCGCGACCGGAGATCGAGAACACGTCTTCGATTGGCAGCAGGAACGGTTTGTCGATTGCGCGTTCAGGAGTCGGGATATAGCTATCCAGCGCATCCGCCAGACGGAAGATCGACGGTTCGCCGATTTCAGACTGATCGCCTTCCAGCGCTTTCAGGGCCGAACCCATGATGAACGGAATGTCGTCGCCCGGGAAGTCGTACGAGCTCAGCAGCTCGCGCAGTTCCATTTCGACCAGTTCCAGCAATTCCGGATCATCAACCATGTCGCATTTGTTCATGTACACGATAATGAACGGAACGCCAACCTGACGAGCCAGCAGAATGTGTTCGCGAGTTTGCGGCATCGGGCCGTCAGCGGCCGAGCACACCAGAATCGCGCCATCCATCTGAGCCGCGCCAGTGATCATGTTTTTCACATAGTCGGCGTGACCCGGGCAATCAACGTGCGCATAGTGACGCGCTTCGGTTTCGTATTCAACGTGAGCGGTATTAATGGTAATACCACGAGCCTTCTCTTCCGGCGCGCTGTCGATCTGAGCGTAACCCTTGGCTTCACCGCCGAATTTCTTCGACAGGATAGTGGTGATCGCTGCCGTCAGGGTGGTCTTGCCATGGTCCACGTGACCGATGGTGCCAACGTTTACGTGCGGTTTTTTCCGCTCAAACTTTTCTTTTGCCATTTTGCAAAATCCTTGATTTAAAGAACAAATGATCATGGTGGGGCCGTCCTGGCCCCACCTCAGCACGCATTACTTGCGAGAGTTCATTACCGCTTCGGCAATGTGCTTCGGCGCTTCAGAGTAGTGCTTGAACTCCATGGAGTAGGTCGCACGACCTTGAGTAGCGGAACGCAAATCGGTCGAATAGCCAAACATCTCAGCCAACGGCACTTCGGCGCGAATCTTCTTGCCGCCCAGGCCATCGTCATCCATGCCCTGAACCGTGCCACGACGACGGTTCAAGTCACCCATTACGTCGCCCATGTAGTCTTCCGGTGTTTCCACTTCGACCGACATGATCGGCTCGAGGATCACCGGCTTGGCGCGACGCATGGCTTCTTGGAATGCCAGACGACCCGCCAATTCGAAGGCGATTTGCGACGAATCGACGTCATGGTACGACCCGAAGGTCAGGCGCACGGTCACATCCACTACCGGGAAGCCGGCCAGGATACCGTTAGACAGGGTGTTTTGAATCCCCTTGTCTACCGACGGAATAAATTCACGCGGAATCACACCACCCTTGATTTCGTCGATGAACTTGTAGCCGTTACCCTCGCCGGACGGTTCCAGCGTGATCTGAGCGTGGCCGTACTGACCCTTACCGCCCGATTGCTTAATGTGCTTACCATCAACTTCAGTCACCGTCTTGGTGATGGTCTCGCGGTAGGCCACTTGCGGGGCGCCAACGCCAGCTTCAACACCAAATTCGCGACGCATGCGGTCAACCAGGATTTCCAGGTGCAATTCACCCATGCCGGAAATAATGGTTTGGCCCGATTCTTCATCGGTATGCACACGGAACGAAGGATCTTCCTTAGCCAGACGATTCAAGGCAACGCCCATTTTTTCCTGGTCGGCCTTGGTCTTCGGTTCAACGGCAACGTGAATCACCGGTTCCGGGAAGATCATGCGTTCTAAGATCAACGGGTGATCAAGCGAGCACAAGGTTTCGCCGGTGGTCACGTCTTTCAGGCCAATCGCAGCTGCGATATCGCCCGCATAGACTTCATCGACTTCCTTGCGATCATTGGCGTGCATCTGAACGATACGGCCAATGCGCTCTTTCTTGTCCTTGATCGAGTTCAGCACGAAGTCACCGCACTTCACCACGCCGGAATACACGCGGAAGAAGGTCAGCTGACCCACGTACGGATCACTCATCAGCTTAAACGCAAGCGCCGAGAACGGAGCATCGTCGGCCGCTTCGCGGGTCGTCGGTGTGCCATCTTCCAACTCACCCGGCACCGGAGGAACATCCAACGGGCTAGGCAGCAGATCGATAACAGCATCCAGCATGCGCTGAACACCCTTGTTCTTGAACGCGGAACCGCACAGCATCGGTTGAATTTCGCAACGCAGGGTACGCTGACGCAGACCATATACGATCTCTTCATCGGTCAATTCACCGGTTTCGAGGTATTTGGTCATGGTTTCGTCGTCGACTTCAGCGGCGGCTTCAACCATTTTTTCGCGCCATTCTTCTGCTACAGCACGCTGCTCAGCCGGAATCTCGCTGTATTCGAACTTCATCCCTTGCGATGCTTCATCCCAGTTAATGGACTTCATCTTCAAGAGATCGATCACGCCAGTGAAACCATCTTCCGCGCCAATAGGCACGACGATAGGCACCGGGTTGCCGCGCAAACGGGTCTTGACCTGTTCGACCGCACGGAAGAAGTTGGCGCCTTGACGGTCCATCTTGTTCACGAATGCGATACGCGGAACCTTGTACTTATTGGCTTGACGCCAAACGGTTTCGGACTGCGGCTGCACACCACCGACCGCGCAATAAACCATCACTGCGCCGTCCAGAACACGCATGGAACGCTCTACCTCAATGGTAAAGTCCACGTGCCCCGGGGTGTCGATAATATTGAAGCGATGTTCCGGATACTGCAGTCCCATACCTTTCCAGAAGGTCGTGGTTGCAGCGGAGGTAATGGTAATACCACGCTCCTGCTCCTGCTCCATCCAGTCCATGGTGGCCGCGCCATCATGAACTTCGCCGATTTTGTGGTTCACACCGGTATAAAACAGAATACGTTCTGTCGTTGTCGTTTTACCGGCATCGATGTGAGCGCTGATACCGATGTTGCGGTAGCGCTCAATTGGGGTTTTCCTAGCCACGGCTTAACCTTACTCGGTGAAGTTATCTTAGAAGCGGAAGTGCGAGAACGCCTTGTTCGCTTCTGCCATGCGGTGAACTTCTTCGCGCTTCTTCATCGCGCCGCCACGACCATCAGCCGCGTCGAGCAATTCGCCGGCCAAACGCAGATCCATGGACTTTTCGCCACGCTTACGCGCGGCATCGCGCAGCCAGCGCATGGACAATGCCATACGACGGGACGGGCGAACTTCAACAGGAACTTGATAGTTAGCACCACCAACACGGCGGCTCTTAACTTCGACAACCGGCTTAACGTTCGAGATCGCAGTATTAAATACTTCGATTGCGTTTTTGCCGGTTTTCTTTTCGATCTGGTCCAGAGCGCCATAGATGATGCGCTCTGCAACCGACTTCTTGCCGTCGATCATGACGACGTTCATGAATTTGGACAGATCTTGGCTGCCGAACTTCGGATCCGGCAAAATATCGCGTTTGGGGACTTCTCTACGTCTTGGCATTTCAATTCCTTCAATCTATTCAGTTGAGCGTTGGGCTCATGGCGCTCATGAACGAGCAACCACTTACTAGACGGCTTAAACCGCCATTCCAGTCAGGCACCGTCCGATTACTTAGGACGCTTGGCACCGTACTTGGAGCGGGACTGCTTACGATCTTTCACGCCTGCGGTATCCAGCGAGCCGCGAACCGTGTGGTAACGCACACCCGGCAAGTCTTTTACACGACCGCCGCGCAACAGCACGACCGAGTGTTCTTGCAGGTTGTGGCCTTCACCACCGATGTACGAAATCACTTCGAAACCGTTGGTCAGGCGAACTTTGCACACCTTACGAAGAGCCGAGTTAGGCTTCTTAGGGGTGGTGGTATAAACACGGGTACACACGCCACGCTTTTGCGGGCAAGCTTCCAGTGCAGGGACCTTGCTCTTCGCTTTAACAGCGAGACGGCCTTTGCGCACGAGTTGATTAATGGTTGGCATTACTCTCAGTTCCTAGTTGAGTCTTCACGACGGCAACATACCGCCATGAAAGAGGGAGGATTATATTTTGTCAACAACCCTCCGTCAATGAAAAACACGCTGCCCCCTCAACGGTTAACCGTTGAAAGGACAGCGTTTTTTACCTCAATCTAGAAAGCAGCGATTATTCGTTGCTTTCCAGGCTGGTTTGCGGGGCTTCAATCGACATTCCTTCTGGATACGCATCCAGGCCCAGAGTGTGGCGTCGACGGTTGCGGTGGTATGCCAAACCGGTACCGGCGGGGATCAAGCGACCGACAATCACGTTCTCTTTCAGACCGCGCAAGTCATCCTTCTTACCCATGATCGCGGCTTCAGTCAGCACACGCGTGGTTTCCTGGAACGAAGCGGCCGAGATAAACGAATCAGTCGACAGCGACGCCTTGGTAATCCCCAGAAGCACATTTTCGTAATGTGCCGGTTCTTTACCCTCAGCCACCATGCGATCATTGGTCGCCAAGACTTCGGCGCGCTCAACCTGTTCGCCCTGAATGAACTCAGTGCCACCGGAATCCATGATGATCACGCGACGCAACATCTGGCGAATAATCACTTCGATGTGTTTGTCGTTAATCTTCACACCCTGCAGACGGTACACTTCCTGAACTTCCTGCACGATGTAACGGGTCAACGCCTCAATACCCTGCAAACGCAGAATATCGTGCGGATCGACGGCGCCGTCAACGATCAACTCGCCGCGGTTCACCACCTGACCATCATGCACCAGAACGTGCTTGTCTTTCGGAATCAGATTCTCGGTCGCCAGGCCATCCATATCGGTAATCACCAGGCGTTGCTTGCCCTTGGTATCTTTACCGAACGAGATGGTACCCGTGACTTCAGCCAGCATACCGGCATCCTTAGGCGAGCGAGCTTCAAACAGCTCGGCCACCCGCGGTAGACCCCCGGTAATATCGCGAGTCTTGGTGCTCTCTTGCGGGATCCGCGCCAGCACTTCGCCCTTACCCACTTCCTGACCATCGCGCACGGTGATAATCGCGCCAACCTGGAAGGTAATCGATACCGCGGCATCGGACCCTGTCAGCTTAACTTCATTACCCATTTCGTCGAACAGCTTCACCAACGGACGCAGCATTTTGGACTGCGCGCCAGCGCGACGTTTCGGGTCAATCACCACCAGGGTGGACAGACCAGTCACTTCATCGACCTGCTTGGCCACGGTGGTGCCTTCTTCGACGTTCTCGAAGCGCACACGACCCGAGTACTCGGTAATGATCGGACGGGTATGCGGATCCCAAGTAGCGAGAATCGCGCCGGCCTTCAACACCATGCCATCAGTCACCAGCAAAGTAGCACCGTACGGTACTTTATGACGTTCGCGCTCACGGCCGATATCATCATGGATCACCACCTCGCCGGAGCGGGTAATGACGATCAACTCACCCTTGGAGTTGGTCACATAACGCATCTGGCTGGAGAAACGCACAGTACCGTTGGACTTCGATTCAACTTGGCTTGCAGCGGCATTACGCGATGCGGCACCACCGATGTGGAACGTACGCATGGTCAGCTGGGTACCCGGCTCACCAATCGACTGCGCGGCAATCACGCCGATAGCTTCCCCGGCGTTAACTTCCTTGCCTCGGCCCAGATCGCGGCCGTAGCACTTGGCGCACAAACCATAGCGCGTATCGCAAGAGATCGGGGTACGAACCTTAACTTCGTCGATACCCAGACTATCGATCATGTCGACCATGGCTTCGTCGAGCAGCGTTGCCGCTTCAATCACGGTTTCGCCAGTAGCAGGATCAACGATATCAACCGCCGACACCCGACCGAGAATCCGATCGCGCAGGGCTTCGATCACGTCCCCCCCCTGCAACACGGACTTCATCACGAAGCCGTTGGTGGTACCGCAGTTGTCTTCGATTACCACCAAATCTTGCGTCACGTCGACCAGACGACGCGTCAGGTAACCGGAGTTAGCGGTCTTCAACGCGGTATCGGCCAGACCCTTACGGGCACCGTGTGTCGAGATAAAGTATTGCAACACCGTCAACCCCTCGCGGAAGTTCGAGGTAATCGGCGTTTCAATAATCGAACCGTCAGGCTTGGCCATCAGGCCCCGCATACCGGCCAGCTGCTTGATCTGTGCGACCGAACCCCGCGCACCGGAGTCGGCCATCATGTAGATCGAGTTGAACGATTCTTGGGCAACTTCCTTGCCATCGCGATCCAGCACGGTCTGCTTGGACAGCTCATCCATCATCGCCTTGGCAACCTTGTCACCGGTGCGACCCCAGATATCGACAACCTTGTTATAGCGTTCGCCCTGAGTCACCAGACCCTGACGATACTGTTCTTCGATTTCTTTGACTTCTTTGTGGGCTTCAGCCAGAAGATCAGTCTTCTTGCTTGGCACCAGCATGTCGTCAACGCAAATCGAGATACCACCGCGGGTCGAGAAGGCAAAACCGGTGTACATCAACTGATCGGCGAAGATTACGGTATCGCGAATACCGCAACGACGGAACGATACGTTGATCAGCTTAGAAATTTCTTTCTTCTTCAGCGCCTTGTTGATGTGCTCGAACGGCAGGCCCTTAGGCAGGATGTCCGACAACAGCGCGCGGCCGACCGTGGTCTCGTAACGACGGATCACCGGTTGGAACTCGCCCTGCTCGTCTTTTTCCCACTCGCGCAGTCGTACCGTGATCTTGGTCGCCAGTTCAACCTGGCGGGTCTCGTAGGCGCGATGCACTTCCTTGGTGTCGGCCAGAACCATGCCTTCACCCTTGCCATTCACCTTATCGCGCGTCATGTAATACAGACCCAACACGATATCCTGCGACGGCACGATAATTGGTTCGCCGTTGGCCGGTGACAGCACGTTGTTGGTCGCCAGCATCAAAGTGCGGGCTTCCATCTGTGCTTCCAGACTCAACGGTACGTGGACCGCCATTTGGTCACCGTCAAAGTCGGCGTTGAACGCCGCGCAGACCAGCGGATGCAGCTGAATGGCCTTGCCTTCGATCAGAACCGGTTCGAACGCCTGAATCCCAAGACGGTGCAACGTCGGTGCGCGGTTGAGCAACACCGGATGTTCGCGAATCACGTCCTCCAGGATGTCCCAAACTTCCGGAACTTCCTGTTCAACCAACTTCTTGGCGGCTTTAATGGTAGAGGCCAGGCCCATCACTTCCAGCTTGTGGAAGATGAACGGCTTGAACAGTTCCAGCGCCATTTTCTTAGGCAGACCGCACTGATGCAGACGCAGGGTCGGGCCCACGGTAATCACGGAACGACCCGAGTAGTCGACGCGCTTACCCAGCAAGTTCTGACGGAAACGACCGCCCTTACCCTTAATCATGTCAGCCAGCGACTTGAGCGGACGCTTGTTGGCGCCGGTCATCGCTTTACCGCGACGGCCGTTGTCCAGCAACGAGTCGACCGACTCTTGCAACATGCGCTTTTCGTTACGCACGATGATGTCCGGCGCGCGCAGCTCCAACAAACGCTTCAAGCGGTTGTTACGGTTGATCACGCGACGATACAGATCGTTCAAGTCGGAAGTCGCGAAACGACCGCCATCCAACGGCACCAACGGACGCAGCTCCGGCGGCAGTACCGGTAGCACTTCCAGAATCATCCACTCAGGCTTCATACCCGAGCGCAGGAAGGCTTCCAGCACCTTCAGGCGCTTGGAGATCTTCTTGATCTTGGTGTCGGAACCGGTGGTAGCCAGTTCGCTACGCAACGTTTCGATTTCGCGATTCAGGTCCAGGCTACGCAGTAGTTCACGCACAGCCTCCGCGCCCATCATCGCCTTGAACTCTTCACCGTGTTCTTCTTCTTTATCGTAGAAGTCTTCTTCGGTCAGGAGCTGACGACGTTCCAACGGGGTCAGACCAGGATCGGTCACCACGAAGGCTTCGAAATACAGCACGCGTTCGATATCACGCAGTGTCATGTCGAGCACCATGCCCAAACGGGATGGCAAGCTCTTCAGAAACCAGATATGCGCGGTCGGGCTGGCCAGTTCGATATGGCCCATGCGTTCGCGACGCACTTTGGACAGCGTCACTTCAACGCCGCATTTTTCGCAGATCACACCGCGATGCTTAAGGCGCTTGTATTTACCGCACAGGCACTCGTAGTCCTTCACTGGCCCGAAAATACGGGCGCAGAACAGGCCGTCGCGTTCCGGCTTGAAGGTACGATAGTTGATGGTTTCAGGCTTCTTAACTTCCCCGTAGGACCAGGAACGGATCTTATCCGGTGAAGCGATGCCAATCTTAATCGCATCAAACTCTTCTTCTTGCGTTACTTGCTTAAAGAGGTCGAGCAGAGCTTTCATTGCGTCTCCAGTCAGGAAACCGACGCGGGGCATCCCGCGCCGATTCTCCTATCAATAGCGTTCCAGGTCGATGTCGAGGCCCAGCGAGCGGATTTCCTTCACCAGCACATTGAAGGACTCCGGCATGCCGGCATCAATCTTGTGCTCGCCCTTGACGATGTTTTCGTACACCTTGGTACGACCGGTGACGTCATCAGACTTCACCGTCAGCATTTCTTGCAGGGTATAAGCCGCGCCGTAAGCTTCCAGCGCCCAGACTTCCATTTCCCCGAAGCGCTGACCACCAAACTGCGCCTTACCACCCAGCGGTTGCTGAGTCACCAGCGAGTACGGTCCGGTCGAACGGGCGTGCATCTTATCGTCAACCAAGTGATGCAGTTTCAGATAGTGCATGACACCGACAGTGACCTTGCGGTCGAAGGCTTCGCCCGTACGCCCATCATGCAGCGTCATTTGCGTCTTGGAGCCATTGAAACCCAGTTCACCGGTGTGCGGATCAACATCCGGGTAGGCCAGCTGCAACATGTGGGCGATTTCTGATTCCTTGGCGCCGTCGAACACCGGGGTGGCGAACGGCATACCCTTGCGCAAGTTCTGCGCCAGATCGAGGATTTCGTCGTCGCTCAGTCCATCAATGTCTTCCGGCTTGCCGGTTCCGTTGTACACGCTGTTCAGATAGCCACGGATATCAGCCACGGCGCGCTGATGTTTCAGCATGCCGTCGATTTGCTCGCCAATACCCTTGCCTGCCCAGCCCAGATGCACTTCAAGAATCTGACCAATGTTCATCCGCGAAGGCACGCCCAGCGGGTTGAGCACGATGTCCACCGTACGACCGTCGCCCATATAAGGCATGTCTTCCACCGGCAGAATGCGAGAAACCACACCCTTATTACCGTGACGACCGGCCATCTTGTCACCGGCCTGCAGGCGACGTTTCACGGCCAGATAGACCTTAACCATCTTCTGCACACCCGGAGGCAATTCATCGCCCTGGGTCAGCTTGCGCTTCTTGTCTTCGAACTTGAGGTCGAATTCTTCACGCTTCTGCGCCAAGCTATCCTTGATCAGTTCGAGCTGCTTGGCGATATCTTCGTCGCTCATGCGGATATCGAACCATTCGTGCTTGGCTGGCAGGCTTTCCAGATATTCGTTGTCGATCAAGGTGCCCTTGAGCAAACGCTTAGGACCACCGTTTGCCGGCTTGCCGCTGATCAGACGTTCGATACGACTAAAGGCATCGTTCTCGAAAATCCGCAGCTGGTCATTCAAGTCCAGGCGATAGCGTTTCAGCTCGGCGTCGATAATCGATTGCGCGCGCTTATCGCGCTCAATACCTTCACGCGTGAACACTTGAACGTCGATCACCGTGCCAGTCATGCCAGTCGGCACGCGCAGGCTGGTATCTTTCACATCCGAAGCTTTTTCGCCGAAAATCGCGCGCAGCAGCTTTTCTTCCGGAGTCAGCTGGGTTTCACCCTTAGGTGTCACCTTGCCAACCAGGACATCGCCAGCTTCGACTTCAGCACCGATATACACGATACCAGCGTCATCCAGACGACCCGCCATGCGTTCCGACAAGTTCGGAATGTCACGCGTGATTTCTTCAGGTCCCAACTTGGTGTCGCGCGCCACGACCGACAACTCTTCGATATGAATCGAGGTGTAGCGATCTTCGGCAACCACTTTCTCCGAGATCAAGATCGAATCTTCGAAGTTGTAGCCATTCCACGGCATGAAGGCGATGGTCATGTTCTGACCCAAAGCCAGCTCGCCCAGGTCGGTGGAAGCGCCATCGGCCACCACGTCACCCTTGGCCAGCTTATCACCGACATGCACCACCGGACGCTGGTTGATGTTGGTGTTCTGGTTCGAGCGGGTGAACTTGGTCAGGTTGTAGATATCCACACCAACTTCACCAGCAGTGGCTTCATCGTCATTGACGCGAACCACGATACGGTTGGCATCGACCAGATCCACAATACCGCCACGACGCGCAATTACCGTGGTACCCGAATCGATCGCCACAGCGCGCTCGATGCCGGTACCAACAAACGGTTTTTCCGGACGCAGGCAAGGCACAGCCTGACGTTGCATGTTGGCGCCCATCAAGGCACGGTTGGCATCGTCATGCTCCAGGAACGGAATCAGCGAAGCCGCAACCGACACCACCTGACCGGTCGCCACGTCCATGTACTGCACGCGGTCCGGAGTCGCCAGAATGGTTTCACCCTTTTCACGGCAGGTCACCAGGTCGTCGATCAGCAAGCCATCCGCATCCAACTCGGCATTGGCCTGCGCAATCACATAACGGCCTTCTTCAATCGCCGACAGGTAATCGATTTCCATCGTTACTTTGCTGTCCACCACCTTACGGTACGGGGTTTCCAGAAAACCGAACTCGTTAGTGCGGGCATACACCGACAGCGAGTTGATCAGGCCAATGTTCGGACCTTCAGGCGTTTCGATCGGGCACACACGGCCATAATGGGTCGGGTGCACGTCACGAACTTCGAAGCCAGCGCGTTCGCGGGTCAAACCACCCGGCCCAAGAGCCGATACACGGCGCTTGTGGGTGATTTCCGACAACGGGTTGGTTTGGTCCATAAACTGAGACAGTTGGCTGGAACCAAAGAATTCCTTGATCGCAGCGCTCACTGGCTTGGCATTGATCAGGTCATGCGGCATCAGGTTGTCGGATTCCGCTTGATTCAAGCGTTCCTTGACCGCGCGTTCCACACGCACCAAACCAGCGCGGAATTGGTTTTCGGCCAATTCGCCCACCGAGCGCACACGTCGATTACCCAAGTGATCAATATCGTCGACTTCGCCGCGGCCATTGCGCAGCTCGGTCAGAATGGCAATCACAGAAACGATATCCTCGGTCGCCAAGGTACCGTCCATCACATCACGACGTTGCGCCAGCTTTTCGCCGATCAGATGCTTAAACCACTCAGGGGTCTTTTCGTCGAACTTGTACTGATAAGTCCGCGTGTTGAACTTCATACGCCCTACGCGCGACAAGTCGTAGGTCTCTTCGTTGAAGAACAAACGCTGGAACAGTTGCTCAACCGCATCTTCGGTCGGCGGTTCACCAGGGCGCATCATGCGATAAATCGCCACACGCGCCGGCAGTTGGCCTTCCAGATCATCGACACGCAGGGTCTGCGAAATGTATGCGCCCTGATCGAGATCATTGGTAAACAACACATCGATTTCACTAGCTTCGGTCAACGCCAGTTTTGCCAGAATTTCTTCGGCGATTTCATCGTTGGCGCGCGCGATCACTTCACCGGTATCGGTGTTGACCACAGTACGTGCCAGGACGCGGCCGAGCAGAATATCCGCGGGCACTTCCACACGGTCCAGCTGTTCGGTCTGGATATCACGGATGTGCTTGGCGGTGATGCGCTTGTCCTTGGCGACGATCACCTTGCCGTCCGCGGTGACGATATCGAACTTCGCGACTTCGCCCTTCAGACGCTCGGCAACCACCTTCATGAACACGCCGTTCTTGGTCAAGAAGAACGTATCGAAGCTATAGAACTCGGACAAAATACGTTCCGCGCTATAACCCAGGGCCTTGAGCAGAATCGTGACCGGCATTTTACGACGGCGGTCAATACGGAAGTACAGCAAGTCCTTGGGATCAAACTCGAAATCGAGCCATGAGCCACGGTAAGGAATCACACGAGCGGAGAACAGCAGTTTGCCGGACGAGTGCGTTTTGCCGCGATCATGTTCAAAGAACACGCCCGGGCTACGATGCAGCTGGCTGACGATAACGCGCTCGGTACCGTTGATAATGAACGAGCCATTGGTCGTCATCAACGGGATTTCGCCCATGTAGACTTCGTTTTCGCGGACTTCCTTCACGACCGGCTTGGACGATTCCTTATCGAAAATCGTCAGGCGAATCCGGGCACGCAGCGGCGCGGCATAAGTAATGCCTCGCAGCTGGCATTCCTGCATGTCAAACGGCGGCTCGCCAAGAATGTAGTGTGCAAAGTCAAGACGCGCATAGCCGTTATGACTAATGATCGGAAAGATCGACTTGAAAGCAGCCTGCAGACCAACATCCTTGCGCTGATCAACCGGTGCACCCAGTTGGAGAAATTCGGTATACGAATCAATCTGGGTCGCCAACAGGAATGGGACATCGAGAACACTGGCACGTTTCGCAAAGCTCTTACGAATACGCTTCTTCTCAGTAAACGAATAACTCATAGAGTCTCCATCGAGGTGGGGTGGCGCAAGAAACCAAAAGTCAGCAGCCACACGCGCAATAATTGCTGGCTTTTACCTTCTTTGATTCAGACGACCACAAGCGCAATAAGGCTGGCGGATTTCTCCACCAGCCTTGCAACCTTCTTTTACCGAAGATTACTTGATTTCAGCCTTGGCACCGGCTTCGATCAGTTGCTTAGCGATATCATCAGCTTCAGCCTTGGACACGCCTTCTTTAACGGTCTTAGGAGCGCCGTCAACCACGTCCTTGGCTTCTTTCAAGCCCAGGCCGGTGATTGCACGTACAACCTTGATCACGTTAACCTTGGCGTCGCCTACGGCGGTCAGGATAACGTCAAATTCGGTTTGCTCTTCAACAGCAGCGGCGCCAGCGCCAGCCGGGCCAGCAACAGCGACGGCAGCGGCGGAAACGCCAAATTTTTCTTCGAATGCCTTAACCAGGTCATTCAATTCCATCACGGTCAGACCTGCAACGGCCTCGAGGATGTCTTCTTTGCTGATTGCCATGTAAAAATCTCCTGAAATCTGTGTACGTCAAATAAGGTTAAGCTGCTACGGCTTGCTTCTGTTCTGCGAGTGCTGCCAGACCGCGGGCAAAGCCAGCAACAGGAGCCTGCATAACGTAGAGAAGCTTGGACAACAGTTCTTCACGGCTCGGGATCGAGGCCAGCTCAGCAACTTGAGCGGCATTCAGAACCTGACCGTTATAAGAACCTGCCTTAACGACGATTTTATCGTCGGCCTTAGCAAACTGGTGAAGCACTTTAGCTGCAGCAACCGGGTCGACCGAAATGCCGTAAACCAACGGACCAACCATCTGGTCTGCCAGGCTCTCGAACGCGGTACCGACCACAGCGCGGCGCACCAGCGTGTTCTTCAGAACACGCAGATATACGCCTTGCTCACGTGCTTGCGCACGCAGCTTGGTCATGCTGCTAACCTCAATGCCCCGATATTCGGCGACTACGACAGTCTGAGCATCTACCAACTTGGCAGAAACTTCAGATACCACCGCCTTTTTATCATCAAGATTGAGACTCAAGGTCTACCTCCTAGTCTGAAATGAAGCGCAAAACGCGCTCCGCTTTGCAGCGGCGACCTTTGTCAGGAGACATCAATACTGCGTCATGGTGCCCATGGGCGGATTCGAACTGCCGACCTCTCCCTTACCAAGGGAGTGCTCTACCCCTGAGCTACATGGGCTCTATACGCTGAAGCCTGCTAAACGGGTACACCATCTGCGTAGGATGCTGTTGCCAGCGATTAAGCCGTAAGGCACCTACGGTCTTTGACAATCTGGCGGGACAAGCCCGCCAGCCCAAAGTCCTTGGCGAGAAATCTCGCCGTACGGACAGCGAATTACGCGCTGAACGTATTGGTATCGATACGCACGCCAACGCCCATGGTGCTGGACACGGCGGCTTTACGCAGGTAAACGCCCTTGGCAGCGGCCGGCTTGGCCTTCTGCAGCGCTTCTACCAACGCAATCAAGTTCTCACGCAATGCGGCGGCTTCAAACGAAGCGCGACCGATGGTTGCATGCACGATACCCGCCTTATCGGTACGATATTGAACCTGACCGGCCTTGGCGTTTTTCACAGCCTCGGCAACATTCGGGGTCACAGTACCCACCTTCGGGTTAGGCATCAAACCACGCGGGCCGAGGATCTGACCCAGCTGACCCACGACACGCATCGCGTCGGGAGCGGCAATCACCACGTCGAAGTCCAGTTGACCAGCCTTGACTTGTTCAGCCAAGTCTTCAAAGCCAACCACTTCGGCGCCAGCTTCGCGCGCTGCATCAGCAGCTGCGCCTTGGGCGAACACCGCAACGCGTACCGACTTACCGGTACCACGCGGCAACACCACCGAACCACGAACCACTTGATCAGATTTACGTGGATCAACACCGAGGTTGACAGCCACATCGATCGATTCGTCGAACTTGGCGGTTGCTGCGCCTTTGACCAAAGCCAGGGCATCATCAACCGGGTACAGCTTGTCGTGATCAACCTTAGATTTCAGGTCTTTCAAACGCTTAGAGATCTTAGCCATTTACACACCCTCCACTTCAAGACCGATGGAGCGAGCGGAACCAGCGATCGTACGCACGGCCGCATCCATATCGGCGGCGGTCAGGTCAGGCTGTTTCAACTTGGCGATATCTTCCAGCTGAGCGCGCGTTACCTTACCCACTTTATTGGTATTGGCTTTCGGGCTACCCTTTTGGATACCAGCGGCCTTCTTCAACAGAATGGTGGCCGGCGGGGTCTTCATAATGAAGGTAAACGACTTGTCTGCATAAGCAGTGATCACAACAGGAATCGGCAAGCCCGGCTCAACGCCTTGGGTTTGAGCATTAAATGCCTTGCAGAATTCCATGATGTTCAGACCGCGCTGACCCAATGCCGGGCCGATAGGCGGCGACGGATTGGCTTTACCAGCGGGCACTTGCAGCTTGACATAGCCGACAATTTTCTTTGCCACGATTAACACTCCTAAGTGGGTTTAGCGCAGGCGCGAGCCCGCTTCCCGGACGAAAGGGCATAATTGTACACGCTTTTCGCCCTCAATGCCAAGTAGAGACTAGACTTTTTCTACTTGACCGAATTCCAACTCAACCGGCGTATCGCGGCCGAAGATCTGAACCGATACACGCAGCTTATTGCGTTCGTAGTTAACTTCATCAACCGTGCCGTTGAAGTCATTGAACGGACCGTCAGTCACACGCACACGCTCACCCACCTCAAACAGCACCTTAGGCTTGGGCTTTTCAACCCCTTCCTGGATTTGCTGCATGATCGAGTCAACTTCTTTCTTCGAAATCGGCGCCGGCTTGTTGGCAGTCCCACCGATAAAGCCCGTCACCTTCGGCGTACTCTTCACCAGGTGCCAAGTTTCATCCGTCATTTCCATTTCGATCAGCACATAGCCCGGGAAAAATTTGCGCTCGGTAATCGAACGGCGACCGTTCTTGATATCGACCACTTCTTCAACCGGAACCAGCACTTGCCCGAACTGATCGGCCACCTCGGAGCGATCAATCCGCTCACGCAGGGCCTTCTGCACACTCTTCTCAAAACCAGAGTACGCGTGCACGACATACCAGCGTTTAGACATTTATCTATCAACCTCGACCGAGAATCACGTCGTAGAACAACCAGGACAGACCTGAGTCCACCGCCCACATGAACAGCGCCAGCACGGCAACAAACACGAAGACCAGACCGGTCACCTGCATTGCCTCTTTGCGCGTCGGCCACACTACCTTACGCCCCTCAGCCATCGAGTCATGCGCATAGGTGACAAACTCCTGACCCGGACGCGAGAGCCAAATAACCCCCGCGGCCAGAACCAGAGCGACAACCACAGCCAAAATACGCAAGAAACCCTGCGTATCTGGAATCATGTAGTAAGCCACCACACCAGCCACGACCAGCAGGCCGGCCAGGTACATCTTAATTTTGTCTAGCATTTCCATACGGAATATTCTCAGCGCGTATGCGACAAAAGACTAACCGGCGCTTACGCGCCGGTCAGTCTTACTTGGCAGGCCAGGAGGGTCTCGAACCCCCAACCCTCGGTTTTGGAGACCGATACTCTACCAATTGAGCTACTGGCCTAAAAGCTTACTTGATGATCTTGGCTACAACGCCGGCGCCGACGGTGCGACCACCTTCGCGAATTGCGAAGCGCAGACCTTCTTCCATCGCGATCGGGGCGATCAGTTCTACCGTGATGCTTACATTGTCACCCGGCATTACCATTTCCACGCCTTCGCCCAGCGAAACTGCGCCGGTCACGTCGGTGGTGCGGAAATAGAACTGCGGACGATAGTTAGCAAAGAACGGAGTATGACGACCGCCTTCTTCCTTCGACAGAACATACACTTCAGCCGTGAACGTAGTGTGCGGGTTGATTGAACCCGGCTTGGCCAATACTTGACCGCGCTCTACGTCTTCGCGCTTGGTACCGCGCAGCAGAACACCCACGTTGTCACCCGCTTGACCTTGGTCCAGCAGCTTACGGAACATTTCAACGCCGGTGCAGGTCGTCTTCGTCGTCGGCTTGATGCCCACGATTTCGATTTCTTCACCCACTTTAACCACGCCGCGTTCGATACGACCGGTCACAACCGTACCGCGACCGGAGATCGAGAACACGTCTTCGATTGGCAGCAGGAACGGTTTGTCGATTGCGCGTTCAGGAGTCGGGATATAGCTATCCAGCGCATCCGCCAGACGGAAGATCGACGGTTCGCCGATTTCAGACTGATCGCCTTCCAGCGCTTTCAGGGCCGAACCCATGATGAACGGAATGTCGTCGCCCGGGAAGTCGTACGAGCTCAGCAGCTCGCGCAGTTCCATTTCGACCAGTTCCAGCAATTCCGGATCATCAACCATGTCGCATTTGTTCATGTACACGATAATGAACGGAACGCCAACCTGACGAGCCAGCAGAATGTGTTCGCGAGTTTGCGGCATCGGGCCGTCAGCGGCCGAGCACACCAGAATCGCGCCATCCATCTGAGCCGCGCCAGTGATCATGTTTTTCACATAGTCGGCGTGACCCGGGCAATCAACGTGCGCATAGTGACGCGCTTCGGTTTCGTATTCAACGTGAGCGGTATTAATGGTAATACCACGAGCCTTCTCTTCCGGCGCGCTGTCGATCTGAGCGTAACCCTTGGCTTCACCGCCGAATTTCTTCGACAGGATAGTGGTGATCGCTGCCGTCAGGGTGGTCTTGCCATGGTCCACGTGACCGATGGTGCCAACGTTTACGTGCGGTTTTTTCCGCTCGAACTTTTCCTTAGCCATGATAACTTCCCTGAATCCAAAACAAAAGTTAGGCGATGGTGCCCATGGGCAGATTCGAACTGCCGACCTCTCCCTTACCAAGGGAGTGCTCTACCCCTGAGCTACATGGGCCCTCAAACGGGCTTTTTTACGCTTGGAGCGGGTGAAGGGAATCGAACCCTCGTCATAAGCTTGGAAGGCTTCTGCTCTACCATTGAGCTACACCCGCCTATCACGATCACGCACGACCGGTACAACACGCGCCAAGACGCTAGAAATCTGGTGGAGGGAGAAGGATTCGAACCTTCGAAGGCTGAGCCGTCAGATTTACAGTCTGATCCCTTTAACCGCTCGGGAATCCCTCCGTAAAGAGAGCCGAATATTATAGAAGCCCCAGAATAGTGTCAACACCTTTGCGCGGAAAAATTTACGCTTTTGATCGCCTAATTAAGCAAACGCCCCGACCGAAGAAATTCGCGCATGGGCGTTTGCTTTTAAGTCAATCACTTAGCGCCAGGAGCGCACACAATCAACTCTTAGCGGAAATCCGCACATATTTCTGCTGCAGCTGATCTTCAGTTTCAACATGAGCAGGATCCAATGGAATGCAATCCACTGGGCACACTTGCTGACACTGCGGTTCATCATAATGACCAACGCACTGGGTACACAGATTCGGGTCGATCTGATAAATTTCCTCCCCCTGCGAAATCGCATGGTTCGGGCACTCGGGTTCACAGACGTCGCAATTGATGCATTCGTCAGTAATCATCAAAGACATAATTCTTTCCTCAAGTCTTTACAAATACCATTGCGTCGCGTCAGCCATTGAGACAGCACGCCGCTACGCTGGACTCATTCGATTCACATCGCGGACGAGGGCGTAATCAAACCATAACGCACCACACCCGCTCGGTCGCGTCGTAGCTCGATCCATCCCGGCAACTCGGGCCAGACTCGAGATTCAACATAGACCACTCCATCTTCGGCCAAGATTGAGGCCAACTGCGGCAGAACCGCGCCTAGCAGTTCACTATCGTAGGGCGGATCAAGAAAGATCACATCAAAATGTGCGCCACAGCTTTTTATATACTGCAACGCATCCGCGCACACTACTTCCAGCGTATTGGCACCTAACAGGCGCTGATTGGTTTTCAGCGTTTCCGCCACGCTTCTGGATTTTTCCACCATCACTACATGCAGAGCACGGCGCGACACCGCCTCGAAGCCCATAGCGCCACTACCGGCAAACAAATCCAGGCAGCGCCTCCCCGTCAGATCCTGACCCAACCAGTTAAACACCGTTTCGCGCACACGATCTGGTGTTGGCCGTAGCCCGGCCGAATCAGGAAATGCCAGCACTCGACGGCGATAATCACCACCGATGATTCTGACTTTATTCCGTTGCTGATTCATACAAGCTTTTCACCAATGCCTATAGTTTAGCGCCTTCTGGCGACAAAACACCCGGAGCAGGATCAAGAATTTTGCGCCGGGCTCACTCAAGCCGCTATTCTTTCACGATCCGGCCTGACTCGCACCGAATTTAAAGGATACAATTTAGCCATTCGCCCGAGCGCATTGACAGGTTAAGCATGTTCAGCTTCTTAAAAAAGAAATCACAACCCAGCGACACGCCAACTGCCGAGCTACCGCAGGAGAGCTCGCCCCCCACACAAGAGCGCCCAAGCTCATGGACCGAACGTCTTAAATTCGGACTCGCCAAAACACGCAACCAGCTCAGCAAGAACCTGGCCAGTGTTTTCGGTGGAGGTAAAATCGATGAGGCGCTCTATGAAGAGCTGGAAACCGTCCTACTCACCGCGGACATGGGTGTGGACGCCACTCAGCATTTGCTGCGTGAAGTGCGCGAGCGCGTGACATTAAAAGGTCTTAAGGATAGCACCGAGCTCAAAGCCACCCTCAAGACCGCGCTACTGGAACTTATTGCCCCGCTCGAGGTTCCACTGGTACTCGATCAGCGCAAACCGTACGTAATCATGATGGCCGGGGTTAACGGAGCGGGCAAGACCACTTCCATTGGCAAATTGGCTAAATATTTTCAAACCCAGAACAAAAGTGTCCTCCTGGCAGCGGGTGACACATTTCGCGCCGCGGCGCGCGAACAACTGGTCGCCTGGGGTGAGCGCAACAATGTCAGCGTGATCTCACAGCAGGCGGGCGACTCTGCCGCGGTTTGCTTCGATGCCATGCAGGCCGCCCAGGCAAGAGGGATAGATGTGGTTCTGGCAGACACCGCCGGTCGCCTGCCAACCCAATTACACCTGATGGAAGAGATCAAGAAGGTCAAACGCGTCATCCAAAAAGCCATTCCCGATGCACCACACGAGGTGATTTTAGTGCTGGACGCGAATATCGGTCAGAACGCCCTCAACCAGGTCAAGGTGTTCGATGAGGCACTGGGGTTGACCGGTTTAATTCTGACCAAACTGGATGGCACGGCCAAAGGGGGCATTATTGCCGCCATTGCCAAACAGCATCCGATTCCTTTGCGCTTTATCGGCGTGGGTGAAGGCGTGGACGATTTGCGTCCGTTTTCAGCCCGCGATTACATCGATGCGCTACTCGACTAACCAGGGGCGAATATTTGCCCCTGGCCAACCCTCAAGGAAGAGCACCGCATGATTCAGTTTGACCAGGTGACCAAACGCTACCCCGGTGGGATCGAAGCCCTGAAGAACCTGTCGTTCCAGATTGAGACCGGTGAAATGGTGTTTCTCGCCGGTCATTCCGGCGCGGGCAAATCGACTTTACTCAAGCTTATCGCCGGGATCGAGCGCGCCACTCAAGGCGGCGTACTGGTCAACAAACAGAACTTGACGCGCATGCGCGGCAACCAGATCTGTTTTGTGCGCCAGCATATCGGCATGGTTTTTCAAGATCATAAGATTCTGTTCGATCGCAGCGTGTTCGACAATGTCATGCTGCCGCTCGACATCATCGGCTTTGATCGGCGTGACGCCGCCCGTAGAGTCAGGGCCGCGCTGGACAAAGTCGGTTTGCTAGCGCGCGAGAAATCCATGCCTATTCGTTTGTCTGGCGGTGAACAGCAGCGCCTGTGCATTGCGCGCGCTGTCGTGCACCGACCGGCTATTTTGCTGGCGGATGAACCCTCAGCCAACTTGGACCGCGCCTACGCCTTGGATATCATGGAGCTATTCAAGTCGTTTCATCAGGTCGGGGTCACCGTGGTGATCTCCGCCCATGACGAGACACTCATGGAAGACTACGGACGACGAATCATCCGCTTGAAGGAAGGGCAATTCTGCGCATGAGACACTTTTTCTATCTGCATTGGCAAAGCGCCAAAAATGCGCTGCTCAAGATCCTGCGCCAACCGTTCGGCAGTCTGCTCACGCTATTAATGCTTTCGGTGGCAATCGCCTTACCTCTATCACTGTTTCTGGCGGTATCCAGTATTCAGGACTGGGCGGGAAGACTGGCGACCACACCGCAAATCACGCTATTCATGGAACAAAGCGCGGAACAAGCCGACATCACAGCGGTCAACAGCACACTACATCAACACCCCGAAGTGGCCTCGTTCGTCTTTATAGACAAAGGGCGGGCACTGCAAGACATGGAGAAGCGCAACGGGCTGACCGGTCTGGCAGATGGACTGGGCAACAACCCCTTGCCCGATGCCTTTGTGGTCACACCCACCACTCTCGACCCGAGAGAACTTGAGCTACTGCAGAAAGAGCTTTCCGGCTTACCGATGGTCGAGAGCGCCCAGTTCGACGCCAGTTGGGCCAAGCGATTGTTTGCCATGATTGAACTGGGACGCCAGCTCACTTGGTTTTTGGGCGGCGTATTGGGCTTGGCCCTGATTTTGGTCACGCACAACACCATCCGTATGCAAATTTTGGCCCGGCGCGATGAAATCGAGGTCTCCAAGCTCATTGGCGCCTCAAACAGTTTCATTCGTCGTCCATTTATGTATCACGCATTATGGCAAGGCATCCTGGCCGCGCTCGCCGCCTGGGGTTTGAGCTGCTGGCTCAGCGCCATCGCTAACCCGGCGATTCGGGCATTTGCTCAGCTGTATAACGAGCAGGTCTGGCTGCGTACGTTACAAACACAAGAACTGGGCATCCTGGTGGCGGGCTCGGCGCTATTAGCCATGATTGGCGCCAGACTGGCCTCGGGACACCATTTACGCCTGAACGAACCCCGCTAGCCAGACCCCTAAGTCAAAGAAGCTATTACGCTAATTGAAAAAATCATGCTCACATGAAACTTTGTGAGCTAGCACTCGACTAACCCGAGTGCTAAGATTGCATTATTGTCGATGGAGACCGTTTACTTTATGACCACAACATTTGCACTGCCCGTTCCCTCAACCGCAGGCAGCCTGGAGCAATACGTTCAGGCGGTGAACAGCATTTCCATGCTGACCGCCGAGGAAGAGAATGAGCTGGCAACGCGCTATCACAGCACCAGCGATCTGGATGCCGCGAAGAAGTTAGTGCTCTCGCATTTGCGCGTGGTTGTGTCGATTGCGCGCGGCTACGCCGGTTATGGTCTGCAACAAGCCGACTTGATTCAGGAAGGCAATATCGGTTTGATGAAAGCCGTCAAACGCTTTGAACCCGATCGTGGCGTGCGGCTGTTTTCCTTCGCGGTACACTGGATCAAGGCGGAAATTCACGAATTTATTCTACGCAATTGGCGTTTGGTGCGCATTGCGACCACCAAGCCGCAACGCAAGTTGTTCTTCAATCTGCGCAGCATGAAGAAAAGTTTTGCCGCGCTGTCAGATAAAGAAGCCCAGGCGATTGCCGATGATCTGGGCGTCAAGCGCGAAGAAGTACTGGAGATGGAAACCCGCTTGAGCGGCCAGGATATTTCTTTGATCGCCGACGATGGCGACGAAGACAGTTTCTCACCGATTGACTGGCTAGCGGACGCCGAATCAGAGCCTACGCGCCAGATCGAGAAAAAAGCGCTGGCGCATCTGCAAAGCGCGGGGCTTGAGAGTGCGCTGTCCACTCTGGACGCGCGCAGCCGGCGGATTATCGAAGCGCGCTGGCTGGCTGATGATGGTGGCGCCACGCTGCACGAGTTAGCGGCTGAGTTCGGGGTATCGGCTGAACGGATACGCCAGATCGAAGGCAAGGCCCTAGGCAAGATGAAACTGGCGATGAGCCCGGCCGTCGCATAAGCGACCCGCGAACCATCCACAATACGGGGACCTGCGTCCCCGTTTCCATTGCTAACCCGGGTGAGTCATCTCCAGCGGCACCACCCAGCGATCAAATTCCTCGTCGGTCACAAAGCCCAAAGCCCGCGCGGCCTGGCGCAAAGTCAGCCCCTCATGGTGGGCTTTCTTGGCAATCGCCGCGGCCTTGTCGTAGCCAATATGGCGATTGAGCGCGGTCACTAACATCAGGTTTTTTCCCAGGTTCTGATGGATCCGTTCACGATCCGGCTCGATACCCACCGCGCAAAAACGAGTAAACGCCGCGCAAGCATCGCCCAGCAGCCCAATGCTTTCTAAAACATTGTGCACCATCACTGGCTTGTAGACGTTGAGCTGGAAGTTCCCCTGGCTACCGGCAAACGCCACGGCGGCATCATTGCCAAACACTTGAACACACACCATGGTCAAGGCTTCGCACTGGGTTGGATTCACCTTACCCGGCATAATCGACGAGCCCGGCTCATTTTCGGGAATCGACAGTTCGCCAATACCACAGCGCGGACCACTGGCCAGCCAGCGCACATCATTAGCCAACTTCATCAAACCACCGGCCAGGGTACGTAACGCCGCCGACATTTGCACCAGCCCATCGTGCGCCGCCAGTGCGAAAAACGCATTATCCGCCACGCGAAACGGGTGGCCGGTCTCGCGCGCAACATAATGCGCCGCGCGTTCACCAAAACGTGCGTGAGCATTCAAGCCGGTTCCGACCGCGGTGCCGCCAATCGCCAGATCCAATACCCCTGGCAGAGCCGCCATCAGCCCGTTCAACGCAAAATCCAACTGCGCTACCCAAGCCCCGATCTCCTGCCCCAAGGTGATCGGCGTCGCATCCTGCAAGTGGGTGCGCCCGGTTTTTACAATCGAATCAAAGGCGACGGATTTAGCCGCGAGCGTCACTCGCAGTGCCGCTAGCGGCTCCAGTAGCTGGTGATAGAGCGCATCGACCACGGCGATATGCATCGCGGTGGGAAAAGTATCATTCGACGATTGCCCACGATTGACATGGTCATTCGGGTGAATCGGGCTTTTACTGCCCTTGACGCCGCCCGCCAGCTCAATGGCGCGATTCGAGATCACTTCGTTGGCATTCATATTCGACTGGGTACCCGACCCAGTCTGAAACACCACCAGAGGAAAATGCGCATCCAGCTTGCCGGCAATCACTTCATCCGCCGCCGTGATAATCGCTTGCGCCACCTCAGGCGCCAACTCACCCAATTCGGCATTCGCCTGTGCCGCCGCTTTTTTCAATACCCCCAAAGCGCGGATCATGGTCGCATTCCAGCGAAAACGATCGACTCCAATCGGAAAATGCACGATTGAGCGCTGTGTCTGCGCGCCCCAGTATCGATCGGAGGGCACCTCGATCGCGCCCATCGAATCTGTTTCAGTACGCATGCTCATCGCTCATTACTCCGCGGGGACTGGATATGTTTATAGCATACAACACCCGCTCAATCACTGGCCCAAAAAAAGCAAAACGCCCCTTGCGGGGCGTCATTAGAATCAGAAAGCGGATGAGTTATTCAGTGGCGGTCCGGTATTTTTCCGGCAAGCGCAGATAGGCATCACTGCTTATCTGACGCAAGCGCGACCATGAGGCCGGGCCATCTTGCATATCCTCGATAAAGTCATGCGCATAGGTCGGAAATGAGGCAAGCGCCATGGTTAGTGAACGCTCAGCCTGGGACTCTTCGCCCACCAACGCCTGCATTTCAGCTTGCTTCATCAATACATCCGGATAGGGTCGGAATGCCGCCATCTGATCAACCCAGACACGCTTCTGCGCCAGATTATCAGGAGTGGCTTCCAGATAATTATCCAAGGTATACAAGGCATGGAACGCATACAGCGGCTCGGTGGCGACAATTTCGCCCAGGCGCTTGATATGCTGATTGTCTATCGCATCTTTATTGGTTGGAGTATACAAAGACACCAACTCTTCGTAGTGCCTTACCCCGGCAATGGACAGCGCGCCCACCGCCAGCAGTCCTAGAAACAGCACCAGACGCCAGAGGATGCCAATCCGCGCCGCGCGCGCTCGAGTCGGCATCGGCGCCAGCGAACAGAACACCACCAGCATCGCCAGAAAATACAGGTACCACAGCGGATATTCCAGCATGCTGTGAATCAAGGTCACTGACATGCACGCCAGCGGCAACACACCTTCCACTTGAGCTTTCTGACTAAAAAACGGCCATACGACCCAAATAAACCCAGCGACGATAAGGGCCGTCATCAGCCCCCCCATCTCCGCCAGCAGTTGCAAAATCAGATTATGCGCATTGGTAAACAAGCCACTATTGAAGCCATCGGCCGCGAATAGCGGCAGTGCCTGCAGCCGTACGCTTTCGGCCGCGTACTGCGACCAACCCACACCCTTGAGCGGGTGAGCGCGAAACACCATCCAGGCCTTGTGCATTTCCGCAAAACGGCGCGACGACATGTCGTCGCCATTGGCGGCCAAGCGCTCCATGCCAGAGGACACCGCCTGATGCGAATGTGTCAGCAGCGACACCAACTGATTGACCAGCGGCATCATGAATTGCGCCGCCACAATCAAGCAACAGGAGAGGAACATGGCGATCATTAGTCGGCGCGAGACCGCGGTTCGCACTCGCGCGTGCCAAACAATGCCGATCAAAACCACCGCAACCACATACAGCATGATGGTGCGAGAGCCCGCGCAAGCCAGCATCAAAGACAGCCAGACCGCCCACAAGGTGAACCAGCCGCCACGCATTTTTTCGATCGCATATAAATAAACCCCAGCGACCATACCCCACATCAAGTAATGCGCGTATTGGTTACGCTGACCGATATGACCAAAAATATTGGTGGTGGGATGCGACGAATCATAAAACACCGCGCCATTAAGCAACGGCGCCAAACCGGTCAGTTGAGTAAAACCGATCAACGATTGCACCAAGGCGCCAATCACCAAGGCCCAAGCCAGCCACCAGGTAATTTTGGTCAGACCCAGTTCTTCGCGCAGGGTCAAGGTCACCGCCGCCAAGTAGGCCATCACCAGCCAGGCTAGCGCCGTGGCATAAGTCATCCCCGGGAACAAGGTTTTAACCCACCAGGGCTGCACGGCCCAGCAAGCGGCGAGCAGCAGGCACCATACCGCGCTACGCGGCAGCCGCTCGAATAGACTACCGTTGCACGCCAGCAACAGACCCGCGCCGAGCGCCAGCCACACGGTCGACATTTCACCCCACCACTGCGGCAGAGGCACATAGTGAATTGGCGAGGCGAACGGCAGTATGGCGAGCAAGCACCACAGGGCGGTGGCCATCGAAAGCATCAAGGTTCTGAATTGCATAGCGCGGGCGTTTATATATGAAGCCGCAAGGATAGCGCAAAAACCGTGCCGCGCCAGCACGGTTTTTCATCTGAAGTCACCTAAGAGGGCTGATCTGCGACAATTCCCCGGCAATTACCCGGCAACAGGTGCGAGGGAACGGCCTTACTGGTCCTTCCACCCTTATCCCCCGGACGGCAGTTCCAGGAAATCATACCGTTCGCCGCCACGCCATCCATCGAGAAAAACTTGCCATCGGCGGCGCTATTGCCAGTGCCCTGCACCTCTACCGACAAGATCGCCACCGTGTTACTACTCTGCGTATAAACCAGCGATTTCACCACCGTACTCTCAACAGTCTCGATACCAGCCTCCGGAGCATTGGCAGGCATGAACCCCCTGGAGATAAAGTACTCAGCCACCCCCACCCGGGCGGCGCCCAATACCTGCACCGCCTCGGTCAGGCGCGCGCGCGCGGCGTAGTTCTGATACTGTGGAATCGCCCCCGCCGCCAGAATGCTGATAATCCCCACCACAATCATCAGTTCGATCAAACTAAATCCCGCGCAAACACTTGTGTGACGCATAGCAGCTCCTCACCGCGACAAGCCGCACCATTACGGCCTATGGTGATGCTAAACCGTGGCGCGTTCAAAGGCTCTGGCGCGCGGCAAGTTCATAGGGGCTCCCTTGCGCCTGTGTTAGCATCCCCGCTTGACTCAACAGTTTGGAACCCCAACATGTCGAACCAAGACTGGCTGGAACGCAGCGCGCGCGCGGTATGGCATCCGTGCACCCAGATGAAACGCCACGAGACACTACCGCTAGTGCCGATTGCCAGCGCCGAAGGCGCCTGGCTGACCGACTTTGACGGTCAGCGCTATCTGGACGCGGTCAGTTCTTGGTGGGTCAACTTGCTCGGACACGGCCACCCACGGATCAAAGCCGCGATCAGTCAGCAACTCGATAGCCTGGAACATGTGATGCTGGCCGGTTTTACCCATAGACCGGTGGTGGAGTTATCCGAGCGCCTGGGCACGCTTTCCGGACTGGGACATGCGTTTTATGGCTCGGATGGCGCCAGCGCGACTGAAATCGCGTTGAAAATGAGTTTTCACTACTGGAAAAACCTCGACAAGCCGGAAAAAAATCGCTTTATTAGTCTGGAAAACAGCTATCACGGCGAAACCGCTGGCGCCCTGTCAGTCACCGATGTGCCGATCTTCTCCGAAACCTATGCCCCACTGTTAAGGCCGGCGCTGCGCGCGCCGTCCCCCGACGCGCGCCATGGCGGTCTGTACGACAGTGCTGAAGACTGCGCGCGCAACGCCGCTCACGCGCTCGAAACCCTGCTGATCCAGCACGCTGATAGCGTCGCCGCCTTGATTATTGAACCGCTGGTGCAAGGCGCGGCGGGGATGGCGATGTATCACCCGACCTATTTAACCCTGGCGCGCCAACTGTGCGACCGTTACCAGGTGCATTTGATCGCGGATGAAATCGCAGTGGGCTTTGGCCGCACCGGCACCCTGTTTGCCTGCGAGCAAGGCGAAATCACGCCAGATTTTCTCTGCCTGTCCAAAGGCATTACCGGCGGCTTTCTGCCGCTGTCATGCGTTCTGACAAGCGATGAGGTCTATCGCGCCTTCTATCACGACGACGTCGCGCACGCCTTTCTGCATTCACACAGCTACACAGGCAATGCACTGGCGTGCAGCGCGGCGCTGGCGGTACTGGATACGCTGGAAGATGAACAGATTTTGACCGCCAACCGCGAGCGCGCCACACGCTTCTCTCAGATATTGCAACCCTTGACCGAATTGCCCGGGGTACGCAATTTCCGGCATATCGGCATGATCTGGGCATTTGAAGTCGATAGCGCGCGCTCTGATTTTTCACAGGCGTTCTTTGCCGCCATGTTGGCGCGCGGCTGCCTGGTACGCCCGATCGGCAACACCGTGTACTTCATGCCGCCCTATTGCATCGCGGATAGCGAAATCGAGTTACTGGCCGAAGCCTGCGCCGACTCACTGGCTTACGTGGCCAAGCAGGGTAAAAGTGGCGCGCAACAACCAGCGTTGCCTTAAATCGAACATAGCCGTGACACTGACTAGCAGCCGATTTATGTTAAGCCCGACAGGCGGCTTGGCTTTATAATTGGCCATCTCACCACCAAGGCTCTTAAGCATGCATTCGATCATCCACGCCGCCAACCGTATTGTCGTCAAGGTGGGCTCCAGCCTGGTGACTAACGACGGTAAAGGACTAGACCTCGCCGCTTTGGCGCGCTGGGCGGAAGAAATATCGGAACTCAAGCGTCGCGGCAAACAAGTGGTTCTAGTTTCGAGCGGCGCCATCGCTGAAGGCTGCCAACGTCTCGGCTGGGCCAGCCGGCCCAAAAACGTCGATCAACTCCAGGCAGCGGCGGCCGTTGGCCAAATGGGGCTGTGTCAGGCCTATGAATCGGCGTTTCGTCAATTTGGCCTGGGTACCGCGCAAATCCTGCTGACCCACGAGGACCTGGCGGACCGCACGCGTTATCTAAATGCGCGCTCTACGCTGATGACTTTGCTGAATCTCAATGTCGTGCCGATCATCAACGAGAACGATACCGTGGTCACGGATGAAATTCGCCTGGGCGATAACGATACGCTGGGCGCGCTGGTGACTAATCTGATCGAAGCCGATGCGCTGGTCATCCTGACCGATCAGTTAGGGCTTTTCACCGCCGACCCACGCAAACATCCCGATGCGCGCCTGGTCGACATCGGCACCGCGGGCGACCCGGCGCTGGAAGAGATGGCGGGTGGAGCCGGTAGCAGTGTGGGCACTGGCGGCATGTTGACCAAGATTCTGGCCGCCAAGCGCGCGGCGCATAGTGGCGCGTCCACCGTAATCGCCTGTGGCCGCGAAGCACATGTACTATCGCGACTGGCCGATGGTGAACTGATTGGCACAGAACTACAGGCAATGACCACGCGCCTGGTGGCACGCAAGCAATGGCTGGCCGACCATCTGAAGCTCAGCGGCAGCATCGTGCTCGACGCCGGCGCAGCGCGCGCGGTGCGCAACAACGGCACGAGTCTGCTGCCGATTGGCGTTCTGGCGGTCGAAGGTAATTTTTTGCGCGGTGAAGCGGTGGCGTGCATCAACCAGCAAGGGGAAGAATTGGCGCGCGGACTGGTGAACTACAGCTCGGACGAGGCGCGCCAGATCATGCGCGTCGCCACGCGCGATATCGAGAAGGTGCTGGGCTATATCGGTGAATCCGAGCTGATTCATCGCGACAACATGGTGCTTTCGTAGGTTGACGGTGAGCAACGCGAACCCCAACACCGCCGGCATCCGCCAGATATCTTGTTGGGGTTCACCTACGGCTCACCGCCAACCGACAAAACAGATGGTATCGGTAACGGTTATTCTTCGCGCCGCTGTTCCAAGCCGCGCATGATCACCAGGGCGATCATGCCGCACAAGAAAAATAGCAGCAGCATCCAGGCAATCGACTGCAGCGTTTCGATCATGGTGCGATAAACTTCAAGACACCAGCTCATTACTGTCAGCGCCGGCGGCGTACCCGTGTCACCCTTGTTGGCAATGTATTTTTGCAACTCAAACAGTTGCACCCCACCCGATACCCCCACCACCACAATCGTGAACTGGATATATTTGTGCCAAGCATCGGCCAGATCATCGCCCACAATGCGCGCCAGAATGCGGGCCACCGCGCGGTCGAAAAATCGGGCGGTCAGCCCGGCTGTCAAGAGAGAGACCAGCAAAGTTACCAGCAGCATGACTAGAAACATGAGTTAAACCCCAAATCAAGAAGCATTCCAGAGGCAATGCCATCGTCTATGGCGCACGGCCGTCGCTCAAGCGGGACTCAGCCGTCCACCCCATTCCATAACCACGCGGCGCCACGCACACCGGATGAATCTCCGTACAGCGGGGGCACGAGCCGCGTCAATATGCTATCTGAAAATACATATCGTCCCCAACGCTCGGGGATCTGTTCATACAGGCAGGAGATATTCGACAACCCGCCACCCAGCACAATCACATCAGGGTCCAGAAGATTGACCACCCCGGCCAACGCGCGCGCCAAACGGTCCAGATAGCGATCCAACGATGCGCCGGCGATTTGGCACACACCACTGTCGGCTTGGGCCACGATCTCGGCGCAATTCAATTCTATGCCATGCTCCGCGACATATTCCGCCATCCACGCGGGCCCGGACAGATAGCGCTCGATACAGCCAGAGCGTCCGCAATAACAGGCCCGCAAGGGCGTGTCGGCGACGCAGGGCAAAGGCAACGGATTGTGGCCCCACTCACCAGCGATGCCGTTGGGTCCCTCCAGCACCTTGCCGTCCACCACAATCCCGGCACCGACCCCGGTGCCTAGAATTACACCAAAAACCACGCGCGCGCCGCGCGCCGCGCCATCCACCGCCTCGGACAAGGCAAAACAATTCGCGTCGTTACTGATACGCACCGGCCGCGCCAACTCACGCTCCAGGTCCTGCTGCAGCGGACGATCATTTAGCCAGGTGGAGTTGGCGTTTTTCATGCGCCCGGTCAGACGCGATACCGCCCCCGGGGTGGCTACGCCCACGGTACCCGCAACGCCCAGATCAGCTTCAAGCTCGCGCACCATGCGGCCCAGAGCGGCAATCGCCCCCCTATAATCGCCACGCGCCGTCGGCTCGCGCCTTCGCAGCAATACTTCGCCGTCGGCCGACAACGCGGCAATTTCGGTCTTAGTTCCGCCAAGGTCAATGCCAATGCGCACCCGACTCATACCAGACGTTCCAGACCGAAGTGGCTAAACGCGAGCGGCGTGGCCATGCGCCCACGCGGCGTACGTTGCAGATAGCCTTGCTGTATCAAATAAGGCTCGATCACATCTTCAATCGTGTCCGAACTCTCGCCGATTGCCGCCGCCACATTATCCAACCCGACCGGGCCGCCAGCGAATTTTTCGATCACCGCCGACAATAATTTACGGTCCATGACATCCAGGCCAGCGACATCGACATCCAACATCACTAGCGCCGCGTCGGCCACCGCCGCGCTGACCACTCCATCGGCGCGCACTTCGGCATAATCACGCACCCGACGCAGTAGGCGATTGGCAATTCGCGGCGTGCCCCGGCTGCGTCGCGCCACCTCAAAAGCGCCATCATCGGCCAAGGTGACATTCAACAGTCCGGCTGAGCGTTTAACGATGCGCGTCAGTTCCTCGGCGTTGTAAAACTCCAGGCGCGACACGATGCCAAAGCGATCGCGCAATGGATTAGTCAGCATGCCGGCTCGGGTGGTAGCGCCGATCAGGGTAAACGGCGGCAAGTCGATTTTGACCGAACGCGCGGCGGGTCCCTCGCCGATCATGATATCGATTTGATAGTCTTCAAGCGCTGGATAAAGAATTTCCTCGACCACCGGGCTTAAGCGGTGAATTTCATCGATAAACAACACATCGTGCGGCTCGAGGTTGGTCAATAGCGCGGCAAGATCGCCAGCGCGCTCCAATACCGGACCCGAGGTCTGGCGCAGATTGACCCCCATTTCACGCGCTATGATGTGCGCCAGCGTGGTTTTACCCAAGCCAGGGGGGCCAAACAGCAGGACGTGGTCCAGGGCTTCCGAGCGTTTTTTCGCCGCCTCGATGAAAATTTCCAACTGCTCGCGCGCCTTGACCTGGCCAACATACTCGTCCAAAAGTTTGGGGCGCAACGCGCGCTCCAGCGCCTCTTCCTGCGAGGAGAGCGACTGCTGGGTTACGATACGACGGGCGCCATCGCCAATCAGATTGTCGGTTTCGAGCATTTTGAGCCGTCGCGCAATGGATAGACCCTGATCTTAACATCCCGACCCGCTGGCCGCCGCTGCAATCGCAGCCAAGATCGCGCGACTACCCGCGGGCCAGACCTTTGAGTGCCTGGCGGATACCTTCACTGACATCAACATCGACGGGCAAAGACTTCATGGCAGCGGCCGCTTCCCGCTCGCTATACCCCAGGGCCAACAAGGCATTGAGAATATCGCTCTTGGCATCGGGCAAAGCCACATTAAACGGCAAGCCACCGGGCTGCGGCACTACCGTGCCCCCCACCAGCTTGCCGCGCAACTCCAGCACCAGCCGTTCGGCGGTTTTCTTACCGATGCCTGGCACCGACGACAAACGCTTGATGTCTTCGGTCACCACCGCCTGCGCCAACTCGTCGGCGTTCATGCCAGACAGAATCGCTAGTGCAATCCGCGCGCCGATACCAGTAATTTTCAGCAACTGGCGAAAAGTCTCACGCTCTTCGCGGCGGCAAAACCCAAACAACAAATGCGCGTCCTCGCGCACCACCTGATGAATGAACAGCGAGGCGGATTCCCCAAGTGCCGGCAGTTGGTAATAGGCGGTCATCGGCACATCGACCTCATAGCCCACGCCATTGACATCAATCACCACCTGCGGCGGCGATTTTTCCAGTAATACCCCGTTCAAACGTCCGATCATGCGATCTCTTTCTGCGCTTTAGTTGCGGTTTGTGGCAGCGCAATGCTGCGCCATTGCCCTACGGGTTTATTTATACCAAACGACCGCCCTTGACGCGCAAACCACCGCGCGTCAGCGCCGCGAGTACCGCATGACTATGATTGGCATGGGTCAGGGCCACCGCCAAGGCATCAGCGGCATCCGCCTGCGGAGTCCCCGACAGTGACAACATGCGCACCACCATCGCCTGCACCTGTTCCTTGGGTGCCTTGCCCTGACCAACCACCGACTTCTTGACCTGCAGCGCGGTATATTCAGCGATCGCCATATCACGCAGCACCAGCGCGCACACCACCGCGCCACGCGCCTGCCCGAGCATCAGGGTCGAGGCCGGATTCACGTTGACAAACACCTGCTCCACCGCCGCCTCATGGGGCTGATAAGTATCGATGACAGCAAACACATGCTCGGCCAGTACCTTAATCCGCTCGGCCAAGGTCGCGCCGGCGGGCGTGCGGATACAGCCCGACGCCACGTAGTGGCGCTCCTGCCCCACCACATCAATCACACCAAAACCGGTGATCCGCGACCCGGGGTCGATTCCCAGAATGCGCCGGCTCATACCCCCACCCAATGAGCGGCGATGAGGTCCGCCTGTCGCAAGCGCTCAGGCGTACCCACGTCCAGCCACACACCAGGCCAATGCTCGCCACTAACCGCCGCGCGCCCCATGGCAGGCAATAACAGCGAGCGTAGCGCGTGGCGCGCGCTCGACGCCGCGGCCAAAGCCGCGAATAGCGCGGGATGATAGACGGCAACCCCCGAAAATGTCAGGCGCGGGCACTGCGGCTGCGGCTCCAGGCACACCAAACCATCGGCGCACAAGGTAAAATCGCCCTCGGGATGATGCGCGGGGTTATTCACCAACACCAAGTGCGCCAAATGGCGCTCGCCATCCAAACTTTGGGCCGCGACCATCACACGGGAAAAATCGATATCACTGAGCACATCGCCATTCACCACCAGGAACGGATCACTACCTAATAGCGGCAAAGCGTGGGCAATGCCGCCCGCGGTTTCCAACGCGCTCGTTTCGCGCGACCAGGAAATCCGCACGCCATAGCGCGCGCCGTCACCCAACTCCTGTTCGAGGCGCGCCCCCAGCCAAGCATGGTTGATCACAATATCGCGCACGCCGGCATTCGCCAGACGGCGTAAATGCCAGCCAATCAAGGTGTCGCCACCGGCGGCCAGCAATGGCTTAGGAGTGTGATCGGTCAACGGGCGCATGCGTTCGCCCCGCCCGGCGGCCAGAATCATGGCTTTCATCAGAAGGTAAACCCCGTCTCCAGCGTGTCATCGCCCACCAGATCGAACAGCAGCTGATACAACGGCGCCAACTCGTGATAGCGCCGCGAGGTTTTTTTCAGATACGTGAGAAAGCGCGGGACTTCGCTCAAATACTTGTCCTTGCCATCACGCAGCGACAAGCGGCAGAAGATCCCGGCGACCTTCAGATGCCGCTGCACCCCCATCCATTCAAAATCATGGTAGAAATCATCGATGTTCGCCGGCACCGGCAATCCAGCTTTTTTGGCTTTTTCCCAATAACGCACCACTATATCCAGCACCAATTCTTCATCAAACTCAATAAAGGCGTCGCGCAATAGAGACACTAAGTCGTAACTGATCGGGCCATACACCGCATCCTGAAAATCGAGCACCCCCGGTCGGTCCGGCGTCAGCATCAGATTGCGCACGATAAAATCGCGATGGACAAATACTCGCGACTGCCCCAGCGCCCGCGCCAAAATCAACGGTTCGACCTGCCCCCACAGCTTGCGCTGCGCAAAATTGAACGGTTTTTTCAGGTGTTTCCCAGCAAACCATTCGGGAAACAGCGCCAGTTCGCGACTCAGTAAGGCCTGATCGTACTCGGGCAAACAGCCTGGACGACTCGCCAGTTGCATCGTAATCAGGTTATCGACCGCGTCCAGCAACAACAGACGCACGGTTTGCTCATCGCGTTCCTGTTCAAGCGCGGCCATATAAGTACAGCGCCCCAGATCCTCCAGTTCCATAAAGCCCTGCTCGGCATCATGGGCGTAAATCGCCGGGACGTTGAGCATGGACAATACCTCGCGCGCATGCACGTAAGGCCGGGTGTCCATCTTGTCTGGTGGCGCATCCATGAGGATGCGCGTTGACCCGTCAGCGAAGGTCGCGCGGAAGTAGCGACGAAAGTCCGCATCCGCCGCCGCGAATTCCAGCTGAAAGTCAATGTCCGGATGCAATATGACTAACCATTTTTTAAGTTGTTCTAATCGCTTCATGTGTGTCGATTGCGGTGCTGGTAGAATTGTGCGATTTTATACCGCTGACTGCACCCACGATATGGTTTTGTGCATGCCCCGAATTCGAAGAACGCAAATCGTCCTGGCTCTGGCCGCTGCATTTTCGGCCCAGATGTCCTATGCGGACGACAATCCGACGCCCGTGACCACACCGGACCCGGTTCCCGGACAAGCGCATATCACCGCCGATTCCTTGTCCGGCGAAATGAACACCGACCTCAAAGCGCGAGGAAATGTGGTCGTCACGCGCGACGATCAGAGACTGGCGTCCGATTGGCTGGATTATTATCAGGCCAAAAACCGCATCAAGGCCGGAGATCATTTTGTTCTGACCCGCGCCCACGATCGGGTTGAAGGCACTCAGCTGGATTACAACCTCGACAGCCGCACCGGAACCGGGCAACAACCCTCGTTCCAGTCCGGCCCGATTGTTGGCCATGCCAAACCCGGCGAGTTACCACCAGTGGCCAATCAGATTCGCGGCACTGGGTCGGTGGTGGAGTTCCGCGGCAAAGACAACTACCGCATTCTTAAATCGTCGGCCACCAGTTGCTCGGTAGGGGACGACTCCTGGTATCTGAACTCCTCGCGCCTGGATCTCGACTACACCAATGGCGTGGGTAATGCCTACAATGCGCGCCTGATCTTCGAGGGCGTGCCGATTCTGTATAGCCCGTGGCTGGATTTTTCACTCGACGGCAAGCGCAAATCGGGGTTTCTGTACCCGACGCTAAAGGGCGGAACCACCGGCACCGAGCTGGCCGTTCCGTTTTACTGGAATCTGGCGCCGAACTACGATGCCACACTGACGCCACACATCAATCTGCGCCATGGCGAGATGTTGGGTATCGAAACCAGGCTGTTGGAACCGGACTATAACGGCTGGATCTATACCGAACAGTTGCCGCGCGATCAGGCCACCAATACGTACCGCTATTTGTGGAGTGGCGCGGCCAACGCCACGCTGGCGCCTGGTTTAACTGTAGGCGCCGATGGCACTCATGTGTCGGACGACAACTACTTTTCTGATTTCGGCGACCGCTACACCGTGGCGTCCAACGTCAACCTGGTCAGCGAAGCCTGGGCCGACTACAGCTTTGCCTGGACCGGCGGCTCGGCCAATGCGCACTTGCTGGAACAGCGTTATCAGACCCTGCAAACCACCGGCAGCTATGTCACACCGCCGTATGCGCGCCTGCCGGACCTGTCGTTCACGGTCAACCAGGCGCTGCCCTATGGCCTGGCCACCAACCTGACGACCGATCTGACCCAGTTTTCCAGTCCGGTGGCACAAGACGGTAGCCGGTTTATTGCCTATCCGAGCATCACCATGCCGTTCGATCGTGGCTGGGGCTATATCCATCCCAAAATTGGCGTCAACTACACCAGTTACCAGCTGGATACCTTTGGCGGCGATCCGGCGCACGACATTACGCGCACAGTGCCCATCGCTAGCATCGACTCAGGACTATATTTCGATCGTCCGACCTCAATGCTGGGTGGCAATCAGACCCAGACACTGGAACCACGGCTGTATTATTTGCACGTACCGGCGGTAGATCAATCCAATATTCCAAACTTCGATACCTCGCAAAACGATTTTGGTTTCGCGCAGATATTCTCGGAGAACACCTATTCGGGCGGCGACCGGATCGATGCGGCCAACCAGTTGACCGGCGCATTGACCACGCGCCTGATCGACAATGATAGCGGGCGTGAAATTATTCGCGCGGCGGTCGGCCAACGCTTTTACTTTACGCAGCAATACATTGATCTGAATGGCAACATTCAGACCCGCAGCAACAATAGCTCTGATTTCCTGGGTAGCTTGGGTGGTGAAGTTGTTAAAAACTGGAACCTGGACAGCCTGTACGAATTCAACAGTGAGACTCATCAGACCGATCAGTACAACATCTCACTGAGTTATCAACCGGAACCGGGCAAAGTAGCTTCGATCCGCTACCGCTATGACACTAACGCCGCCCTCAATGCCGCCGGCAACCCAGAGAACCTGCACACGCTGGATATCGGCTTACAATGGCCGATCGCTCCCAAGTGGTACGGACTGGTGCGTGGCGACTACTCGCTTCAGGACCGGCAGTTACTGGATCAATTGGTGGGGGTCGAATACAATGCCGGTTGCTGGGTGTTGCGCCTGGTAACAGAACGCTACATCACCAACCTGACACAAAACCAAAGCGCTATCTACTTCCAGGTTGAGCTCAAAGGATTGGGTTCAATCGGCAATAGCCCGCTCGACAGCCTGAACATGGCCATCCCGGGCTACACCAAGACTGAAGACCTGCAACCATGATCATGAAAAAAACCCTGTCCATTCTGATATTCGGCGCCTTGCTACAAACCGCGCACGCGGCCCCGGTACAAGAAGTCGACCGGATTGTCGCAGTGGTCAACAAAAGCGTGATCACCGAGTTGGACCTGCAAAGCCGGATCGCCGAAGCCATCACCTCACTCAAGGAGCAGCATGTCAGTGCGCCGCCGCTAGAGGTACTGCGTCGACAGGTGCTAGACCAGATGATCGGTGAAGCCACGCAAATTGAGTTTGCCGACAACAATCATATTTCGATTAGTGAAAGCGATATCGATCAAGCCGTGCTGCGGGTGGCCGAGCGCAACAAGCTGGATCTTGCCGGACTGAAAGCAGAACTCAAGAAGCAAAACATTGATTTCATTCGGTTCCGCGCTGACGTACAGCGTGAAATGCTATTGGCGCGACTCAAAGATAGTGAGGTGGCTTCGCGCATTACAGTGACCGACGCAGAAGTGGATCGGGCACTGCAGAATGCATTGGCGTCGAACAATAACGAATACCACATAGCGAATATTCTGGTTGAAGTGCCAGAACGCGCCGATGCCGCCCAGGTAGAGGAAAAGTCGCAACGCGCTCAACAGGCGCTGGCGTTGTTAAACAGTGGAAAACCTTTCGGTACGGTAGCAGCCAGCTACTCCAACTCGACCAATGCAATGAAGGGCGGCGACCTGGGCTGGCGCCCGGCAGCCAGCCTGCCGGCGGAACTGGTAACGATACTGGATGGACTGCAACCCGGTCAGCACACCGCGGTGGTGCGCACACAGCAAGGGTTCTTCATTTTCCAGATGGTGGAAAAACGCAGCCAGCACACCCAGCAAATCGCGGAGCAGTACCATGTCAGCCATATTTTGATCCGCACCAACGAGGCCGTATCAGAAGCCGATGCCAAAGCCAAGATTCTGCAAATTCATGATCGCATTTTGCGTGGCGCATCGTTTGCCGAAATGGCCAAGCTGTATTCCGAGGATGGCAGCAATAGCAAGGGGGGGGATTTGGGCTGGCTCAGCCTAGGCGACTCAGTGCCGGAATTCGAAAAAGCCATGACCAGCCTGCCGCTGAACACCTTGTCCGATCCAGTGCGTTCGCCCTTTGGCTGGCACCTGATTCTGGTTCAAGCCAAACGAAGCCAGGATGTCTCAACCGAACGCGCGCGCATGCAAATGCGCCAGCAAATTCGGGCGCGCAAGATTGACGAAGCCTATATCGACTGGACCAGTCAATTGCGTGATGCGGCCTTTGTACAAGATCGTCTGAACGACAAATGACCCAAGCGCGCGCGATCATCGCCATTACCGCCGGGGAACCGGCGGGTATTGGCCCGGACTTGGTGCTCACGCTAGCCGATGCGCAGGGGGCGACGCGACGCGTGGTAATTAGCGATCGCGAATTGCTCGTCGCGCGTAGCGCGGCGCTGGGCTATTCAGTCAAGATCGCCGACTACCGCCGTGATCAGCCCGCCCCCCCTGGCGTACTGGAAGTTCTACACCTGCCATTGGCGCGCCCGTGCCTCGCGGGCCAACTCGACCCGGCCAATGCCTCATTCGTTCTCGCCACGCTAGATCGAGCGATCGCCGGCTGTCAAAGCGGCGAATTTGGCGCCATGGTCACCGCCCCGGTACATAAGGGCGTGATCAATGACGCGGGTTTTCCTTTCACCGGGCACACCGAATATCTGGCGGACAAAACCGGCACGCCCCGAGTGGTGATGATGCTGACCGGTGGTGGTATGCGCGTGGCTTTAGCGACGACTCATCTTGCGCTACGCGCGGTCGCCGACGCCGTTACCGTGCCGGACTTGACCCAGGTGATCCAGATTTTGCATCACGACTTGGTGACACGTTTCGCTATCGCCGCGCCACGAATCCTGGTAGCCGGGCTTAACCCGCACGCAGGGGAAAGCGGCCACATGGGGCGCGAAGAAATTGAAATCATCACCCCGGTGCTCAAGCAACTGCGCGCACAAGGCATGGACCTGCGCGGTCCATTGCCCGCGGACACGCTATTTAATCCTGAGCATCTGGCGGAGTGCGACGCGGTGCTGGCCATGTATCACGATCAGGGACTACCGGTGCTCAAATACGCGTCGTTTGGCCATGGAGTGAATGTCACCCTGGGACTGCCGCTGATTCGAACCTCGGTCGATCACGGGACAGCACTGGATCTGGCAGGTAGTGGACGCGCCTCTGCCGGCAGTCTAATCGAAGCATTGCGTCTGGCGGAACAATTGGTACTCCGTGCTTAATTACAATTACTCCGCGCTTAATCACAGCATCATACTGTCCGACAACATCCACTCAAGAATTTTCGCTTCATATCAAAGTATCACGCCACACAATATCCCTATGCACAACATCGTTTTCGGCGGTGCAGCATTTGATATACACTTTCCAGTTACTACAGATTAACCGAGCAGCAAACCATGAATAACCCGACACCATCGCGTTTGCGCGAAATACCTTACAACTACACGTCATTCGCTGACCGTGAAATCATGATTCGCCTGCTCGGCGAGGACATGTGGAATTTGCTGGAGCTGCTGCGCGCCGAACGGCGCACCGGGCGCTCGGCGCGCATGTTGTTCGAAGTACTGGGCGATATTTGGGTGGTGGATCGCAACCCCTATCTGGTCGATGACCTGCTGGATAATCCCAAGCGACTGGGCGCGCTGGTCGATGCCATGCGTCACCGCCTGAATGAAATCGAAAAGCGGCGCGAAGGCAACGATAAGGTCGAACGGCTATTGGCCGCCACGCGTCAAGCGGTGGAGCGCTTTGAGTCACAATTCGACGACACGCGCAGTTTACGCGCCAAGATTCTGAAGCGCCTGGCGCGCATCACCCGGCGCGATAACATCATGTTTGATGGCCTGGCACGGGTCTCGCATGTCACCGACGCGACCGACTGGCGTGTCGAATATCCGTTTGTAGTACTGTGCCCGGATAAGGAAGATGAGATTGCCGGGCTGGTCAAAGCTTGCATCGAACTTGGACTCACCATTATTCCACGTGGAGGCGGTACCGGTTACACCGGCGGCGCCGTGCCGCTCGACTGGCTCTCGGCGGTGATCAACACCGAAAAGCTCGATCTGCACAATGGCATTGAATATCAACTACTGCCGGGAATGAGCGAAGAACGCCCCACAATCCAATGCGGCGCGGGCGTGGTGACCGCGCGGGTGGCGGAAGCCGCCACCGCAGCGGGTCTGGTATTTGCCGTCGATCCGACCTCGGCCGAGGCCTCCTGTATTGGCGGCAACGTGGCGATGAACGCCGGCGGCAAGAAAGCAGTACTCTGGGGGACTGCCCTGGATAACTTGGCCAGTTGGAAAATGGTCGATCCTGATGGTAATTGGCAGCTGATCGAACGTCTTGAGCACAATTTTGGCAAAATCCACGATGTCGATCTCGCGCGCTTTCGCGTGACGCGTCTGGCGGACGACGGCGCGACACGGCTCAGCGATGAGATTCTCGAAATTCCCGGGCGCGTATTTCGTAAAGCGGGTTTGGGCAAGGACGTGACCGACAAGTTTCTGGCCGGGCTGCCGGGGATCCAAAAAGAAGGCTGCGATGGGATTATTACCAGCGCGCGCTTTGTGTTGCATCGCATGCCGGACCATATTCGCACCGTGTGCCTGGAATTCTTTGGCACGGTCGCAGAAGCCACACCCGCGATTGTCGAAATCAAGGACTATATCGATGCGCACCCGGCGGTCAAACTCGCCGGTCTGGAGCATTTGGACTGGCGCTATGTGCGCGCTGTCGGCTACGCCACCAAGGCCAAGTCGCGCGGTCGCCCGAAAATGGTACTGCTGGCCGATATTGTATCGGACGATGAGAACGCGGTGTCCGAAGTCAGCAGCCATGTCGTGCGGCTGGCCAATGCGCGCACCGGAGAAGGGTTTATTGCGGTAACCGCCGAGACACGCAAGCGCTTCTGGCTTGATCGCTCGCGCACCGCAGCCATCGCCAAGCACACCAATGCCTTTAAGGTAAATGAAGATGTGGTGATTCCGCTACCACGTCTAGGCGACTACTCCGACGGCATTGAACGGATCAATATCGAGCTGTCGATCAGCAACAAAATCCGTCTGCTCGAAACGCTGGCAGATTATTTCCATGGCCGACTGCAAGTCGAGAACGATGACAGCGCCCTGAGCGCCGAAGAAATAGTCGGAGAACGACGCGATGCCGCCCTAAGTCTGATCGAACAGGTTCACCAGCGCTGGCAGTGGCTGCTGGACAATCTTGACCAGCCATTAACCGATTACACCCAACGCTGGCCTGATGCGCCGCGCGAGGCCAGCGCGCCCGGCGGCAGTGTATTTACCGCTATGCGCGACTTCGAGCTGCGTGTCAGTTGGAAGTTGGAACTGCAACAAGACCTGACCTCAATGTTTTGCGGCAAGCCCGATGCCAAGATCCTGGCGGCGATCAGTGCGATTCAGCAAAAGAATCTGCGCGGTCGCGTGTTTGTCGCCCTGCACATGCATGCCGGTGACGGCAACGTTCACACCAACATTCCAGTCAATTCCGACGACTATCAAATGCTGCAAACCGCGCATCACGCTGTGGTGCGCATCATGGCGCTGGCGCGCGAGCTCGATGGCGTGATCTCGGGCGAGCACGGCATCGGGATTACCAAGCTTGAGTTCCTGCACGCCGACGAGCTGGCGCCATTTGTCGAGTATAAGCAGCGCGTTGATCCGAATGGCCACTTCAACCGCGGCAAATTACTGCCGGGCGCCGACCTGCGTCGCGCCTATACCCCGTCGTTTGAGTTGCTTGGGGTCGAATCCTTGATTCTGGAACAATCCGATCTTGGGCAGATTGCCGAATCGGTCAAGGATTGCCTGCGTTGCGGCAAGTGCAAGCCGGTGTGCTCCACCCATGTCCCGCGCGCTAATCTGCTGTATTCACCGCGCAACAAGATTTTGGGCGTCGGTTTGCTGACCGAAGCGTTTCTATACGAAGAACAAACCCGGCGCGGTGTCAGCCTCAAGCACTTTGATGAGCTGTCCGACGTAGCCGACCATTGTACGGTCTGCCACCGCTGCGTCAAACCCTGCCCGGTTAACATTGACTTCGGCGATGTGTCGATGGCGATGCGCAATTTCCTGCGCAAGACCGGGAATAAACGCTTTAATCCCGGCACCGCGCTGGGCATGGCCTTTCTCAACGCCAAAGACCCGGCCACGATTAAAATGCTGCGCACCGGGATGATCAGCTGGGGCTACAAGGCACAACGCGCAGCGCACAGCCTGGCTAAGCGTTTCCATCTGTTGGGCGATCAAACGCGGCGCCCCCCAGCGACCATCGAAAAAGCGCCACTCAAAGCACAGGTGATCCACTTCATCAATAAGCCGATGCCGGGTGGCTTGCCGAAAAAGACCGCGCGCGCTCTGCTCGATCTGGAAGACTCGACCGTAGTGCCGGTGATTCGCAAACCGACACTGGCCGAAGATGCCGAAGCGGTGTTTTACTTCCCGGGCTGTGGTTCGGAACGGCTGTTCAGCCAAGTCGGCCTGGCGACTCAAGCCATGTTGTGGCATCTGGATGTCCAGACCGTGCTACCGCCTGGTTATCTATGCTGCGGCTACCCACAGGCCGCTTCGGGCTTTGCCGACAAGGGCGAACAGATCACCACCGAGAACCGCGTGCTGTTTCACCGCGTGGCCAACACACTTAACTATCTGGATATCAAAACCGTGCTGGTCAGTTGCGGCACCTGTTTCGACCAGTTGACCAAGTACCGCTTCGAAGAGATCTTCCCGGGATGCCGCGTGATCGATATCCATGAGTTCTTGATGGAAAAAGGCATGCACATGGATCAAGTCTCGGGACAGCGCTATATGTACCATGACCCCTGCCATACACCGATCAAGACCTATCAGCCGCTGCAAGTGGTCAATCAGCTGATCGGCGGCGGCGTTGGCCTGAGCGATCGTTGCTGCGGCGAAGCCGGCACCTTTGCGGCTAGCCGTCCCGATATCGCGACTCAGGTACGTTTCCGCAAGCAGGAGGAAATCGAAAAAGACATTAAGCAACTCGCCGCACCGCAAGATAAGGTCAAAATTCTGACCTCTTGCCCTTCTTGCCTGCAAGGCCTCTCGCGCTACGACGAGGAGGCGGGCACCACCGCCGACTATATCGTGGTCGAAATGGCCAAGCATGTTCTAGGTAGCAACTGGATGCCGGAGTATCTGGAGAATGCCCGCCAGGGCGGCATCGAACGCGTGCTTCTTTGAACGGCTAACCGATATCCACACAGCGGCGGGCTTGTCCCGCCGTTTTTTTTCCAAGCCCACCACAACCCGACAGACCGTAAGCGGCCAGCCGATCCACATTGAGCGGTCCTATTTTTCTTGGGAGTATCGTGTCCCCTAACTTTATGGTGGACACATGGACACGTTGCACCTTCCCAAGGCGGGGCGTCCCCGCCGTCGCTGCTCGCCAGAATTCAAAACGCAGCGACTGGCCGCATGCCAGCAACCCGGCATTTCAGTCACCGCCATCGCGCTAGCCAATCAGATCAAAATCCAGAAACTGGTGCTGGAACTGGCCTACCTGAAGCGCATGCGTTACGGCGCCAAAAGCGAGGCATTAACCGAAGAACAGACCCAGTTGTTCGAAGACGATGTCGATCAGGATCTGGCGGCGGTTCAAGCCGAAATCGAGCCCGCTGCGGTCGTAACCCCGGCGCGCAACCCGCGCGCTCGCGCCGGTCGCCAACCGTTGCCGGGGCATCTGGAACGCGTCGAAGTGCGCCACGAACCGGAATCCTGCACCAGCGGCCAATGCCACAGCGCCTTGGTACAGATCGGCGAGGACATCAGCGAGCAGCTGGATATCGAACCGGCGCGCTTCTTGGTGATTCAGCACATCCGTCCGCAATATGCCTGCCGCGCGTGTGAGACGGTGCACGCCGCGCCAGCAGGTTCCGCTGGCGCGCAGCACGCTCAGTGAATGGATAGGCCGGCTGGGGGTGGCCTTGCAGCCACTATCCGACCGTCTGGCGCAGAAACTGCGCGAGCGCCAGAGTTTGCCTGCCGACGAACCCCCTGTACAGCAGCTGGACCCGGGCAAAGGCAAGACCAAACGGGCCTATCTCTGGGCCTACCGCAGCAACGACCTGGATGGCGATCCGCTTATCGTGATGTTTGACTACCAAACCAGCCGCAGTGGCCAACATGCCCGCGACTTCCTGCGCGATTGGCGGGGGCTCCTGATAGTCGACGACTTTAGCGGCTATAAAAAGATGCTGATCGGTGAGCACATCACCGATCAGGCGTGCCTGGCGCACGCCCGCCAAAATTCTTTGAATTGCGCGCCGAGCAAGCCCAAGCGGAACTGCAGTCGCTGCACGACTGGCTGCTGGCGCTGCGGCCCAATGTTGCCAATGGCAGCGGCCTGGGCTGAGCCATCGATTACACCCTGCGGCGCTGGTCGGCATTTGCCTGCAATGCCCAAACCGGCAATCTGCCCATCGACAACAATCCGGTCGAGAATGCCATCCGTCCAATTGCCGTCGAAAAAAAGAACGGGTTATTCTGTGGCAGCGAACGCGCCGGACGGCGTGCCGCCGCGATTCAAAGCTTGTTGGCCACCGCCAAGCTCAACGGCCTGGAGCCTTTCGCCTGGCTGAAATCGACCCTCGAAAATCTCCCTGTCTGGCCGAACTCGCGCATCGACGAACTGCTTCCGATCCGCAGTTAATCACGTCTGCGTCCCATTAAACAGGTGGTCGCGTTGGCCGCTTACGGCATAGAGAGCAAGCGAAAGAGGGAATGGAAATACGCGTGGATAACGGGCCGTGGGGAGGAGGCCGAAGCGCCACGAGAGTGTGCGGCGATGGCAAAAAAAAGGAGACCGAAGTCTCCCTTTTTCATACTGACTTTAGTGCAGAATTACTTAGCAGCAGAAGCAGCTACAGCCTTCTTGGCAGCCTTGTGGTGTTTCTTAGCTACGTGCTTCTTAGCCGGTGCCGAAGCATCAGCAGCTTGAGCTTTTTGAGCCGAAGCAGCGACTTTCTTAGCAGCCTTGTGGTGTTTCTTAGCTACGTGCTTTTTAGCAGCCGGTGCCGAAGCGTCAGCAGCTTGGGCTTTTTGTGCCGAAGCAGCGACTTTCTTAGCAGCCTTGTGGTGTTTCTTAGCTACGTGCTTTTTAGCAGCCGGTGCCGAAGCGTCAGCGGCTTGAGCTTTTTGTGCCGAAGCAGCGACTTTCTTAGCAGCCTTGTGGTGTTTCTTAGCTACGTGCTTTTTAGCAGCCGGTGCCGAAGCGTCAGCGGCTTGAGCT